>Ga0075420_100000020_pt1 | contig 81292 bp, 80 predicted proteins | sample SoiMetdeltSBSDD4_FD_75296 | JGI IMG/M metagenome (GOLD analysis project Ga0075420, IMG submission 75296) | Bulk soil microbial communities from a Populus tree surrounding site in Tennessee, USA - Soil MetaG P. deltoides SBSDD4 | ecosystem: Environmental > Terrestrial > Soil > Tree plantation...
GGGCGCCGAGGTGTCAGTGTCCGGCGAGGCCGGGGATCGACATCACGAGGTGGAGGTAGCCGCCGAGTTCGTTGATCTTGCGCATGTCGCGGGCGACGAAGGCGGCGCGCTCGGCGTCCGTGAGGTCGGCGCCGGCGAGGGCGGCGTCGGCGTTCGCGACGAAGCGCGCGCGGAACTCGGGATCCTTCTTGAGCCGGTAGAGCAGGCTGTTGACCTCGTAGCGGCTCACGCGAGCCTCCATTCCACCGCGGCCAGGTTGATCCGCGGCAGCTCGCCGAAGTAGCGCACCTCGGCCCGGGCCGGGGTGACGGCGCCCAGCAGCACCATCCAGTTCAGGAACTCGTGGCTGCCGGTCTTGTGCAGCTCGTCGGCGGTGAGCTCTTGCAGCGGTCCGTGCTCTCCGGTCTCCATCCAGTGGATCAGTCGCCGGTCGAAGACCGTGTCCGTCTCGCCCACCCTCGGCAGGGAGAGCTCGGGGAAGTGCGACAGCCCGCCGGTGGCGATGATGCCGACCTTCCACGGGCTCTGCGCCACGACGCGCGCAATGTGCTGACCGAAGGCGAAGCAGCGTCGCGCCGTCGGCTGCGGCGCGACGAAGGCGTTCACGAAGATCGGCACCAGCGGGGGAATGGGACGGGCGCCGTGCATCGTGTTGATCGGGCTCAGGAACGCGTGGTCGACGGGCGCCTCCCACGACATCGCCAGGTCGAACCCAGCCGCCAGCCCCTGCTCGAGGATCGCGTTGCCGAGCGCCTCGTGCAGCGGGTACTCGGTGGGCATGTGGTCGAGGACCTTGTCGAACGCCTCGGCGTGGTCCTGCACCATGCGCTGCACGCGCCGGCCGATACGCACGCACAGGGCGGGCACGCAGTTGAACGAGAACGCGTTGAGGTGATCGTCGGCCACCACGATCAGCGCGTCGGGATTCGTCGCCGACAGCCGCTCACCCATCCGGGCGATCTCGTCCATCGCCGCCACCACCGAGCGCCGTCCGAGCTCGCCGCACGCCCGGTCGTAGTAGTCGGGATCGAGCACGTGCGACATGGCGCCCGCGAACACGATGCGTCCCATCAGTCTCCACCGTCCTTTCGCCCGCTGCGCGAACCCGCGCCTAGGAGCGGACTATAACCCGGATCGCGAGAGGTGCCGGATCGAGGGGCGTGCTGGACCGATGTGTCTACCGGATCGAGGGGCGCGACGGCTCCGCCGGCGCGTCCCGAGCCGCCCGGGGGGCCTGGGGGGCCCTTCGAGGCCTCCCATGAGGTCAATTCGCGTCGAAGTGGAGGCGACCGAAGCGGATCGCGGTGCGCGCGTTCGTGTCGTTCGAGTGGGTCTCGACGCCGACGAGCTTGACCGGCGGCGGCGCCTCGTCGAACAGGCGGCGGTAGTCCGCGTAGACGTTGCGGCGCTCGCGCGACCATCGCCCGACGTCGTGCGGACCCGAGCGGACCACGAGCAGCACGCGCTGGAAGAGCTCGAACTCGTCCGGGCGGGCCTCGGTGCCGACGGGCGCCGTCGTGTCCCAGACGTACTGGATGCCCTTCATCCCCTCGAAGACGACCATCACGCGGCCGGCCTGGTCGTTGCGCTTGGGATCGCGCACGTCTCCGCGGGAGGGAAGGACGAGGGCCTTCCACTCCCAGTGCAGCCACGGCGTCCTTTTGAGATTGATCTTGAGGCCGCTCCGGCCGATGCGCATCGCCTCGTTCTCGGTCGCAAGGTGAACCACGCGCCGACCGTCGTCCTGCACGATCGCGGGCGGCTGCTTGAAGGTGGAGCGCTCGGGGGGATACCGACGCCACTCGGCGGCGAGGTCGAGGGCACCGACCGGATAGGCCTCCCAGTTGTCCACGCGGACCGACGACGTCGGCCCCGCCCCCAGGGTCAGGACGCCGACGACCGCCAGGAGGATCCACGCACGCACCGCACCGGGACGAGATGATGTCACGGCACCCCCGATTCTAGCGAGCACCGGGCGGGGATTGCCACCGGTACGCGCGGCCACCGGCGACCGCCCGGTCAGCGGCCCGCGCAGGCGCCGAGGGCGGGGGGCGGAGGCGGGTCGGAGGCCTGCGGATCGGTGAGCGACTCGAGGAACGCGACCAGGTCGTCGATCTGCGACTCCGAGAGACGCAGCGGACGCAGGAGCTGCTCGCCGTGGGTGTGGATCCGCTCCAGGTCGAGCCGCGAGTAGTGGCGGACGACCTCGCGTACCGTGGCCAAGCGGCCGTCGTGCATGTAGGGCGCCGTGAGCGCGACGTTGCGGAGCGAGGGCGTCTTGAACTGTCCGAAGTTGGCGTGGTGCGGCTCGACGTGGCGGGTCTTGATCGCGGCCGTGCCGGTGGCGTCGTCGTTGTAGGACCCGAGCAGGTTGAAGCGGTCGGCGCGCAGCTGCTTGATGCCCTCGTGGCGGCCGCCATCCACGCGGCCCGGCGCCACGACGTACGGCATGCCGACGTCGTGGAACTCGCCGTTGGTGAACTGCGGCCCCAGGTGGCAGACGTTACAGCTGCCCTGGCCCACGAAGAGCCGGAGCCCGCGCTGCGCTCCCTCCGGATAGCGTGCCGCCGCGGCGCGGTCGCCGCGGGCCAGCGCGTCGCGGAAGTCATCGAATACGGTGCGGCCCGAGCGCACCGTCTCGACGAAGGCCGCCAGCGCCTTGCCCACGTTGACGAGCAGCGGCTCGTCGGCGCCGGGCGCGCCCCAAGTCGCTTCGTAGAGGCAGCGCAGGGTCGGATCGGCGCGCACGAGGGTGGCGACGTGCCGGGCGCTCGATCCCATCTCGCGCGGGTCGAGGATGGCCCGCAGGGCCTGCGACCAGACGCTGTCGGAGCGGCCGTCCCAGGCGAACCAGCGGTGGAGCCCCGCGTCGAGCACGGTCGGCGTGTTGCGGTCGAGCGGTGCCAGGCCCATCCCGTGCGCGCGGCCGTCGGCCCACGCCTTGGCGGGAATGTGGCAGCCGGCACAGGCGATGCCGCCGTTGGCGGACAGCCGTCGCTCGAAGAACAGACGCTGGCCCAGGGCGATCGCCCGGGGATCACCCGAGACGCGATTGCTCGGATCGCGCGCGACCGGCGGCGGCCACGGGCCGTGCTGCAGGATGCGACGGATCTCGGCCGGCTCGAGGTCGAGCGGGGGCTGGGCCCGCACAGCCGGCGCGGCGAGCAGGCTCATCCCGACGAGCAGCGCGGCGAGCCGGCGGGCGCTCATTCCAGCAGGATGTCGGTCGCCAGGCGCTCCGTCCGACCGCCGCGCTCCACGTCGAAGACGAGCTGCCAGCGGCCCGGCATGTGGAACATCATCCCCTGCGCGACCCAGCGTCCGTCGCCCGTCGCCGCGACGGTCGGACGGTAGTTCATGCCGTGCCGGTGCTCGGGCATCTGCGCGTCGACACGGAGGGCCTGCGTGGGCGGCGTGGCGCAGACGACCGCCTCGACGGCGAAGTGCCGTCCGATCTCGATCGTGGCGGGCACGGTGCGGAACAAGACGACGACGTCGTTGGCGGTGAGGCGCTCGCGCGCGGCGAAGCCCACCGGCGCCTCGCAGGCCTCAGCGGCGACGGCGCTCGCCGCGAGCCAGGCGGTCAGGCCGAGCGCGAGGCCTCGGAGCACTGCGGAGACCTCAGCGCGACGTGGGTCGCGGGCCGCCGAAGAGGGCCTCGCCGTTCTTCCACGCGATCTTCTCGGCCAGGTCCGCGGGCAGGTCGGAGAGCCAGGCGCGCGAGAAGGCGGCGTGCTCGGGCACGTAGTGCCAACGCTCGGGCACGAAGGTGTCGGTGCCGACCATGAAGCGGTCGGGGAACTCCGTGAACACGGCCCGCCACTCGGGGCTCACCTTGCCTCCGGACCCCTGATCGCTGCGGAAGGCGAGGTCGGCCCAGAGGTTCTTGTGCTTGCGGAGCATGTCGCGCACGCGCTCGGGCGCCTCGAAGCCCGAGTGCGCCCAGAGGATCTTCGCCTCGGGGTACTGGCGGAAGAGGCGGTCGATGGCGTCGGCGTCGGAGTGGGCGTGCAGCATCAGCCCGTACTGCTTCGCCAGCTGCACGATGCGCCGCGGCACCGGCAGCTCGGCGTCGGCGCCGAACAGGTGGAACTCGCCGATGGCCACGTAGGTGTGCTTGCGGAGCCGCTCCTCCACGTAGGGCACGATGGCGTCGTCCCGCACCCAGGTCGACGCGTCGCCGCGCAGCCGGTACGGCCGCAGCTCGGGCACGATGATGTCCGGCGCCTCGGCGAGGAGCTTCTGGGTCCCCTCGTCGTTGGAGCTGGACACGAGCGCGCGCTTCACCCCGGCCTTCCTCAAGATCGCGACGGCCTCGCGCGGCGGCACCACGTCCCAGGCGTCGTGACTGTAGTGGATGTGGGCATCGACGATGGGGAGCTGGGCGGCGGCCAGCGACGGCAGGCCGAGCAGGACGAGCAGCACCAAGCCTCTGACCATGGGGTTCACCTCGGTTGGACACCGATTGTACCCTTGGGACCGGTGCCCATGGACGGCTACTGGGAGCGGGAGCACCTCGCCGAGTCGATCCTGGACGCGCTCGCCGCGGCCGGCCGCGACCTGTCGACGCTCACGATCGACGACCTCGCGGTGACCGACCAGTTCCACGGCGGCGGCAAGCCGGTGACGGTCCGGCTCGCCCGCCTCCTCGACGCGCGGCCCGGGCTGCGCGTGCTCGACGTGGGCGGCGGCCTCGGCGGGCCCGCGCGGACCCTCGCCGTCGAGTTCGGCTGCGACGTCACCGTGGTCGACCTCACCGAGTCCTTCGTGCGGGCGGGCCGCATGCTGACCGCCCGTCTGGGGCTCCACGATCGGGTACGGCACGAGGTGGGTGACGCGCTCGCGCTCCGGTTCGGCGACGGCGCGTTCGACGTGGTGTGGACGCAGAACAGCGGCATGAGTATCGAGGACAAGGCGACGCTCTACCGGGGCTTCCATCGCGTGTTGCGGCCCGGCGGGCTCCTGGCGCTGCAGGAGCCGATGGCCGGACCAGTCCAGCCGCCGATCTATCCGCTCATGTGGGCCCGCGAGCCCTCGACGAGCTTCCTCCGGCCGCCCGCGGAGATGCGGGCATTGATCGCCGCGGCGGGATTCCGCGAGCGCGTGTGGGACGACGTAACCGCGGAGACGGCCGCCCCGGCGATCGCCGCGGGCATCCCGGCCCACAGCGCCCAGCGACTGATCATGGGCGCCGCGCTCGACGACATCATCGCCGCCAACCACCGCAACCGGGCTGAGGGGCGCATGGTCTCGGTGCAGGCGCTCTTCGAGCGCCGCTGAGTCTCAGCGCCCGCGGTAGTACCAGCGATGCAGGCGCGCGGGCGGGACGCCGAGCGCGTGCAGCAGCCGGAGCGTCCACATCAACACGATCGTCCGCACGCCACCCTCGCGCTCCCACTTGCGGGCCGAGGTCACGACGCGCAGCCGCAGCGCGACGAGCCGGCCGCGCCGCTTCATGCGACGGGTCAGCTCGATATCCTCCATGAGCGGGATGTCGGGGTAGCCGCCGAGCGCGTCGAAGACGTCGCGCCGCACGAAGATCGCCTGGTCTCCCGTCGAGATCCCGGTCAGGCGCGAGCGCCGGTTCATGAGCTCGCCCACGAGCCACAGGAGCGGGCGGCGACTGTCGAGGCGTACGTCGAAGCGCCCGCCGACGACCTCGGGGTCGGTGAGCGCGGCGAGGATCGCCGCGCCGGCGGCGTCGGGCAACCGCGTGTCCGCGTGCAGGAACAGCAGGACGTCACCGCCGGCGGCGCGGGCGCCGGCGTTCATCTGCCGCGCCCGGCCGCGCGGCGCGAACAGCCAGCGTACCGACGGCGTCCGCGCGACGACCGCGCGGCCGTCGTCCTCGCTGCCGCCGTCCACCACCAGCACCTCCGCTGCCGGCTCACGCACCACGAGGTCGGGCAGGAGGCGGGCTAGGTTCGCGCCCTCGTTCAGTACGGGCACGACGATCGACAGGCGCGTGGTCACGACTCGGGCGCGAGGAACGCGAGGGCATCGTACCAGGCGACCGCGCGCTCGCCGGTGTCGTCGGTGTCGGTCATGACGGCGACGCCGGCCACCGGAGGGGGATCGCCGCCGAACAGCCTTCGGTAGTCCTCGAGGACGTTGCGCGTCTCGGTGAGCCAGCGACCGACCTCGGCGGGACCGCTGCGCACGACGATCATCCGGGCGCGATCGGTATAGGCGTTGTCGAGCGTGGTCCCGGGTGGCAGCCGGTTGTCCCACACGTAGTTCAGCGCGGCGCGCGGCGGGTACCGGCCGTAGAGGAGCCGGTAGGTGCCGTACCGCGCTCGCTCCCAGGCCGTCGCCTGTCCCGGATCGTAGCGGAACGCGACGTACACGCGCGCGGCGTAGTCGTCTCCCTGCTTCGTACGCGCGTTTGCGTTGACGAGGACGTTGCCGACCTTCCAGCGCCAGGTCAGGCGGGGATGGGTCCTGAGGTCGAGGTCGAGCGGTCGGTAGAGCGCGGAGGCGGCCGCCTCGCTCTCGGCCTGGAGGACCCAGCCCTCGCCGTCCCGCACCACGCGGTAGCGCGTGAGCCGCGGGACCCGCGTGAACGTCAGGGGCTCCCAGCCGGCGGGCGGCGCGTCCGGCCCGGCCGGCGCCACGAAGCGGCCGACGTCGACGCGCTCCGGCCCGGCCTGCACGCTCGCGTGGACGAGCACCGCGATCACGAGGAGGCGCGACGCACGCATGGCTAGCGGCGCCAGCCGAGCCAGGCCCGGAACACGCTCCCGATCCGCGGGGTGAGCCGCGTCCGGTTGTAGGCGTCGCCGAGCCGGCGAATCGCGTCGGCCTGCGTCGGGTAGGCGTGGACGACGCTCGCCAGCGCGCCCAGGCCCACGCCATGGGTCATGGCGAGCGTCAGCTCGGGCAGCATCTCGCCGGCGTGGCGCGCCACGATGGTGGCACCGACGATGCGATCGGAGCCCGCTCGCACGTGGATCTTCACGAAGCCATCGGTCTCGCCGTCCAGCACCGCACGGTCGACGTCGCGCAGAGGCTGGACGAACGTGCGGACGTCGAGGCCCCGCGCCTGCGCCTGTCGGCCGGAGAGACCGACGTGCGCGACCTCGGGATCGGTGTACGTGCACCACGGCAGCGTCACGGCGCTGGCCCGGGCCCGGCCGAGGAACAGCGCGTTCCGGACGGCGATCCGGGCCTGGGCGTCCGAGTTGTGCGTGAACCGATGCTCCGAGCACACGTCACCCGCGGCGAAGATCCTCCGGTTCGTCGTCCGCAGGCGGTCGTCGACGCGGATCCCGAGCCGCGGCTCGACCGCCACCCCGGCCGTCTCCAGGCCCAGGCCTTCCACGTTGGGGATCCGGCCGGTGCCGATCAGGACGGCGTCGACGGTAAACGTCGCGACGGCCCCCGCGCCCTTCACGTGCAGGCGCACCTCCCCGGCGGGCCCTCGCTCCACCCGCGTGACGGCGCTGCCCAGCGCGAGCCGGACGCCGTCGCGCGCCAGGGCCTCGCTCACGCACGCCGCCGCGTCGACGTCCTCGCGCTCCAGCACCTGCGATCCGCGGTCCAGCAGGGTGACGTCGGCTCCGAAGCGGGCGAAGGCCTGGGCCAGCTCGCAGCCCAGGGGCCCGGCTCCGATGACGGCCAGACGCGCCGGCAGCGCCGTGAGGTCGAACACCGTCTCGTTCGTGAGGTAGCCGACCTCGGCCAGGCCGGGGATCGCGGGAACGGCGGCGCGCGCACCCGTCGCGACGAGCGCCCGGCTGAACCGCAGCACGACGTCGCCCACCCGGAGCGCGTCGCGCGCCGTGAAGCGGCCCTCGCCGAGAAAGACGTCCACCCCCAGCGCGCGGAAGCGGGCGGCGGAGTCGGTCGGGCTCAACGCCGCCCGGAGTCGCCGCATCCGCTCCATCACGGCGCCGAAGTCCCCCCGGAGTCCGGCCGGCACTAGCAGGCCGAACTCGCCGGCCCGACGGACGTCGGTCCACGCGCGGGCGGCCCGGACGAGGGCCTTGGACGGCACGCAGCCGACGTTGAGGCAGTCGCCGCCCATCAGGCGCCGCTCGACGAGCGCGACGCGGGCGCCGAGCCCGGCCGCGCCCGCCGCGGCGACGAGACCCGCCGTCCCGGCGCCGACGACGACGAGGTTGTAGCGGCCGGCCGGCCTCGGGTTCGTCCAGTCCGGCGGGTGGACCTGGGCGACCAGCGCCCGGTTGTGCTCGTCCCACGGAGTCAGCTTGATCATCGGGGTGCCACCCGCCGGTCGAGGGCCGCGCGGGCCAGCCGCGTCACGTACACGCTGACGCCCGCCGTCGCCAGGAGGCCGAGCCCGTACAGGATCCACTCTCCCGGCGTGCGGGCCCGGCCACCGGCCGCCGTCGCGGCGACGTCGCCCGCGAGCGCGCCGAGATAGCTGTAGAGAGCGATCCCGGGCATCATGCCGACCCACGAGGCCAGCGCGTAGTGGCCGAGCGAGACGCGCGTGAGGCCGAAGACGTAGTTCAGGAGCACGAAGGGAAACGCGGGCGAGAGCCGGGTGAGCAGCACGATCTTCCAGCCCTCGCGTGCCACCGCGTCGTCGACGGCGGCGAGCCGCGGACTCGCCGCCACGCGCCGCGCGACCCAGTCGCGGACGAGATAGCGACCGACGAGGAAGGCCGCGACGGCGCCGAGCGTGGCGCCGACCGAAACCGCCGCGAACGCCCAGACGACGCCGAACACGGCGCCGGCGCCGAGCGTGAGGACGACGGCGGGGAGCAGGAGCACGGTGACGACGACGTAGAGGACGACGAAGGCGGCCGGACCCCACGCGCCGAGCCCGGCGATCCAGGCGAGGGCATCCTGGAGCAGCGCACGGATCTCGAGCCCGCGCTCGGCGACCACCGCGGCGATCGCCACCGCGGCGGCCAGTGCGACCCACCACCGCGACCAGGGCGCCCGCGCCCTCACGAGAACCGATGCCGCTTCCATCGATAGCCCGGCTCGACGATCGCTCCGGGGCTCGTCACCGTCTCCAGCGCCCGCAACGCATCGAGGAGGATCGTCCGCTGCTGCCGGCTGGCGAACGCCTCGCCCATGGGATGCCCGAACGGATACCGCAAATAGAGCGCCCGCGGCGGCCGCACCCGCCGCGTGATCTCCTTTTGCAGGGTGATGCCGACCGTCGGGATGCCCGCCGCCTCGATCGCCCGCTGGACCAGACCGACGGTCTGGTTGCAGAGCCCTCACGCCGGGGTGAGGACGACCGCCTGCGCCCCGTCGGCCCGCAGCCGTCCGGCGACCTCCGGCGCCGTCGTCTCCATGAGCGAGCGCAGGTGCGGGCCGTCGACGTGCCCCATGAACGAATAGCTCCGAGGCGCCACGCCCCCGACGTGGCAGGCCGCGTGGAGCTCGCGCAGTCGGTCGACAGGGAGGACGACGTTGAGGTCGCGATCGGCCGCCGAGTGATCGTAGTACTTGTGCGTGATCGTTAGCTCGGCCCGGGGCGTGTCGACCGGCACCACGCGCATGCCGGGATCGCCGTTCGGGTCGTCCATGTCGAACGGGGGATCCGCCCGCCGGTGGACGCCGGCCGTGGTGACGAGCGCGACCACGGACTCGCGCACGGGCCGGTCCATCGGCGTCCACGGGACCGAGTCGGACTCCACGAACCGGTGGCGGCGCGCCCACGCCTGGCCCAGCCAGGGCAGCCGCTTGAAGAGCTGCACGGCCACGCGGTTGCCGAGGTCGCCGGGGATCACTGGGCCTAGAACTTCCCGCGCGCGCGTTCCTTGGCCGGGAGATTCTCGAGACAGGTGGTCCACCATCCCGTGCGGATCGTCTCGACGAACTCGGCCGGAAGGCCCTCGGCCTCCATCTCGCGCGCCAGGGTCTCGACGTCGTAACGGACCGGCACGAACTCCACGCCGAGGTCCGGCCCCGCCGTGAGGATCGTGTACCACACGTCGGGGGTGCCGTCGTTCTCGGGCCGGCCGATGACGCCGACGTTCACCGCGTGCGCGCCGTCGCCGAGCGCGCGGTGCCACTTGATCCCCGTGTGCGTGCACAGCAGCACGTCGGCCTCGGCCTCGCGGAGGAACGCCCGCAGCAATCCCGACGGCGTGCTCGACTCCCACAGGAACTCGTTGATGACGCGAGGGGAGCCGTGGCACATGACGATCCGGTGCTCGCCGAGCCGCAGGCGGCGGTGTCGTGGGAGCGTCCCGAGCCAGGCGCGGTTGTCCGGGGACGTCCGCGAGAACGTGTACTCGTAGCTGATCCGGGCGAAGTGATTGTCCCGCGGATCGGTGTAGCCGCACCCGCAGTCCGTCCGCCCGGAGGCGAGGGACTCGTCGTAGTTGCCCTGGAGCACGAGTACGTCGTGCTCCCGCAGGAGCGGGTACACGCGATCGGGGTGCGGGCCGAATCCCCCGAGATCGCCGAGACAGAACACCGCGTCGACGTCGCGGCGGCGGGCGTCGTCCAGCGTCTCCCGCAGCGCGATGGCGTTGTTGTACACGCCGCCGAACACGGCGATGCGCCGGTACTCGGTCACGCGTTCCGGCACGTCATGCCCGTCTGGTGACACGTCAGGCACGCCGGATGGTAGAGGGACGCCGCCCGGAAGGACGCCTCCAGGTCGGCGTCCGACAGCCGCGCGCCCGGCAGCCCGGCGAGGATCGGGCACGCGTAGACGCCGTCGGCGGCGATCACGCGCGTCTCCGCGCACTGCAGCTGGGCGCGGTCGAAGCCCTCCAGGACCTCGTCCGTCAGGCGCTCGCCGCCCGGGGTCTCCAGGCGTCCGACGGCGAAGACCGGCAGGATCTTGAGCCGGGGCTTGGTGACGCCCTCGGCGAGCAGGAAGTCCCGGAAACGCTGATAGGTGCCGCCCGCGTCCGTCCGCTCGGCGGCGATGATCTCGGTGGCGGTCACGATGGGCACGAGCCCGCGCGCGTTCAACCGGCGCACGGCCGCCACCGCCTTCGCCCACGCGCCTGGCCCGCGCACGCGGTCGTTGAGGTCGGGGTCCACGTCGTCGAGACTGACGCGGATCTCGAGCGAGTAGACGGCCGCCCGGGCCAGCGCGGCGAGCGTGTCGGCCATCGCCTCGGTGATGACGGTGCCGTTCGTGAGCACCGTGGTCGGCGCCACCGCCAGGCTGAGCTCGAGGAGCGCGACGATGTCCTTGTGCAGGAACGGCTCGCCGCCCGTGAAGTAGATCTCCTTCACGCCCAGGCGCTCGGCCTCGACGATCGCCCGCCGCGCGGTCTCTGCGTCCAGCGGCCGCAGCCATGGGTCCCGGGGGCCGCTGGCGTTCAGGCAATGGGTGCACTCCAAATTGCACCAGGTACCGGTGAGCTGGATCCAGAGCGCGGTCAGGCGGACGAACGGCGCCACGGGCGCGTCCGCGGTGTCCGCGATCATGACCGGCAAGCCGACCTTCACGATGCGTCCCCCCTCCTCGTCCTCATGCCAGTGACCCAGCCTACCGGTATCGCCTCGGCGTGTTGTCACAACGGTGTGAAGCCTGCGCCGTGGTCATCGTGCCACGGCCCGCCAGGGCGCGGTCCCGAGCAGGTGCCGGGTCCGGACCGGGCTGCCCCGTCGCCCCTTCAGCTCGGCGGCGAGCCGCCGGAGATCCTCCACGGTGTCGACGTCGTACCACGCGGGGAGTGTGCGGAGCCGGCGGCCCGAGCGGCGTGCCCGCGCGAGCGTCTGGTCCATCACCCGGGCGGTACTCCAGGCGATGCCGGCGAACAGCTCGGGACACGGTTGCCGCAGGCCGATGAGGTAGTAGCCGCCATCCTCGCTCGGCCCGATGACCCCGTCGACGCCGACGTCGTCCAGGGCCCGGATTGCCCGGCGCAGATAGTCCGGTGGCAGCGTCGGGCTGTCGGCGCCGATCAGCACGACGGCCTCGAAGCCCTGTCCGAAGAGACGCTGGAAGACGCCGGCCATCCGGGCCCCCAGGTCGGCACCGGTCTGGGGGATCAGCAGCATCCCGGGCCGGGCCGCCGCGAAGAACCGGCGAGACCGGCGCGGCGCGTACGCCACGGCCGGCGTGGTCCCGTCCACCGTGCGCACGCGGTCGAGGGCGTCGAGCAGGAAGCAACGGTACAGCCGCGCCGCCATGGTCGGCGACAGCGGCGGGCAGAGTCGCGTCTTCACGGCCCCGGGGCGGGGTGCCTTCGCGAACAAAACGACCGCCGACCTGCTCACCCGACGCGAGCGGGGAGGTGCTTTCGGTACCAGGCCACGGTCTCCCGCATGACCTCGCTGAAGGCGGGCTCCAGGTAGACTTCGTAGTGACCGTACCCCTCGAGCACCACGAGCTTCTTCGGCTCACCGGCCCGCTCGTAGAGACGGGAGGACTCCTCCGGAGGCACGAGCCGGTCGTCGTCGGTGGTGATGAAGAGCACCGGGCGCGGCGCGATCCGGTCGACGACCCACTCCGGCGCGAACTGGAGCGTCTCGTCGACGTACTCGAGCGGAATGGTGCCGACGGCGGCCGGGTTGTTGCGGCGTGCGGCCGCGGCGAGCTCGGCGGACTGCCGGTCGGGGAGCAGGATCTGCTCCCGGGCGACGAACTCCGACTTGCCCTCGAGGACGCGGCGGGTGCGGTCCTGAGCGGAGCGCTGGAGCAGGTCGTGGAACTCGTCGGGCCGGCGAACGCTGCGCATCCAGCGCGCGCCGTCGCCGATGCCCACCACGCTCACGACGCACTGCACGCGCGGGTCGATGGCGCCCGTCCACACGACCGTGGCGCCGCCGTAGCTCGTCCCGTAGATGCCGAGCCGCGCGGCGTCCACCTCCGGCACGGTGCCGAGGAAGGTCAGGGCCGCCTGCACGTCGGCCACGCGGCTGTAGGGCGCGAGCCGACTCCGCGCGCCCTCGCTCTCGCCCCAGCCCTTGTAGTCGAACGTCAGGACCACGTAGCCCGCCTCGGTGAGCACGCGCGCGTTGTCCGGAAGGTAGAGGTCCTTGACGCCGGTGTAGCCGTGGCAGAGCACGATACCGGCTCGGCGCTCGGGCGGCCGCAGGTCGTCCGGACGGTAGACGTCGCCGACCAGCCGCACGCCCTCGCTGTAGAACGTCACCGGTGTCTTCGTCACGACCCGATCCTCCCGCCGGCGCCCGCTCACCTGGGACGCCGCGGGTGATGATACGCTTCCGGCGCGATGGACGACCTCCTGATCCGCGGTGGTCACGTGATCGACGGCAGCGGCGGGCCCGGCCGCGACGCCGACGTGGCGGTGTACGACGGCCGCATCACCGCCGTCGAGCCCCGCTCCGCGCGTCCCGCCCACCGCGTCATCGACGCGCGCGGTCAGGTCGTGACGCCGGGGCTCATCGACATCCACACGCACTCGGACTTCACGCTGCCGCTGAACCCGCGGGCCGAGTCGAAGATCCGTCAGGGCGTCACGCTGGAGGTCGTCGGTAACTGCGGCTTCTCGGTCGCGCCGGCGCTCCCTGGGAAGGCGGCGATGCTCCGCGAGTACCTGGCCTCCAGCGCGCCGTGGCTGCCCTTCGAGGAGACGACGTTCGCCGACTACGTCGCGCGCTTCCCGCCGACGTCGGTCAACGTGATCCTCCAGGTCGGCCACAACACCCTCCGCCTGATGACGGCGGGGCTCGAGAACCGCCCGCTCACGGCCGAGGAGATGGCCGCGATGGAGCGGCTGCTCGAGGAGGCGCTCGCCGCCGGCGCCTGGGGCCTGTCCTCCGGCCTCTTCACCGCGCCCGGCAACTTCGCCGCGCCCGCCGAGATCCACGCCCTCGCGCGCGTGCTCCGTCGCCGCGGCGGCGCCTACTCCACGCACGTGCGCGACGAGGCCGACCACGGCTTCGAGGCGGTCCGAGAGGCGATCGCTGTCGCCGAGGCCACCGGCGTGCACGTCCAGATCGCACACCTCAAGCTCTCGGGCGTCGACAACTGGGGCGGCGCCGGCCGGCTGCTCGGCGAGATCGCCGAGGCGCGGCGTCGGGGGCTACCCGTCGACTGCGACGCGTACCCGTACGACACCGCCAGCAATCCCCTGCGCAACCTGCTGCCGCGCTGGGTGATGGAGAACGGCATCTCGGCGATGCTGGAGCGTCTCCGCAGCCCCGACGTGCGGACGCGCCTGCGCGACGACATCGCCCGGAACGGCCTCACGAACTTCGGCCGGATCCCCTCGTGGGACGTCGTGCGCATCGCCATCTCGCCCGAGATGCCCGACAACGCCGGCCGCACGCTCGGCGACGTCGCGCGCGGCCGGGGCGTCGACCCGCTCGACGCCGTGGCCGACTACCTCGTGGCCGACCGCGGCGCGACGCGCATCCTGATCACGTCGATGGCCGACGCCGACGTGCACGAGATCGCGCGCACGCCGTGGGTGACGGTGGGCTCGGACGGCAACGCGCTGGCGACCTCGGGCGTCACGGCCCAGGGCAAGCCCCACCCGCGCTTCTACGGCACCCACGCGCGGATCCTCGGCCCCTACGTGCGCGACCTCCGCCTCCTCACGCTCGAGCGCGCGGTCGCCAAGATGACGGGCGCCGCGGCCGGCGCGCTCGGGCTGCGGGATCGCGGTGTGCTGCGGGCCGGCGCGTGGGCCGACGTGGCGGTGCTCGATCCGGCGCGGGTCGCCGACCGCGCGACCTACGAGGAGCCCCACCGCTACGCCGACGGCGTCTCCACCGTCGTGGTCAACGGCCGGGTCGTGATCGACGGCGGCGATCACACCGGTGCGCTCCCCGGTCGGGTCCTCACGCGGCAGCCCTGAGCAACCTCCCGGCCCTCGACACGGGCAGCGGCCGGGGTGAATCCGTCCCCCTCCGGCATCACTCCCAACGTTCAGCACGGTCGTGCCGGCCCCCCGGGCCGGAGGGGAGAAGTGCATATGAGCAAGCTCAAGGGCAAGGTGGCGATCGTCACCGGGGCCTCGAAGGGCATCGGCGCCGCCATCGCCAGGCAGCTGGCGGGAGAGGGCGCCGCGGTGGTCGTGAACTACGCGTCCAGCAAGGAGGGGGCCGACCGCGTCGTCGCCGACATCGAGCGGGCCGGCGGACGGGCCCTCGCGGTGCAGGCCAACGTGGCCCACCCGGAGGAGATCGGCCACCTCTTCGCCGCGGCCAAGCGGGCGTTCGGGCGGCTCGACATCCTCGTCAACAACGCCGGGGTCTACGAGTTCGCGCCGCTCGGCGATGTCACCCCGGAGCACTTCCACAAGCAGTTCGACGTGAACGTCCTCTCCGTGATCCTCGCCTCGAAGGAGGCGCTCGACTACTTCGACGACGCGGGCGGCAGCATCGTCAACATCAGCTCGATCGCCAGCAGCGCCGCGCCCCCCAACACCGCGGTCTACAGCGCCACGAAGGCGGCGGTCGACGCCGTCACCCGATCGCTGGCCAAGGAGCTGGGGCCCCGCAAGATCCGCGTGAACGCCATCAACCCCGGCATGGTCGACACGGAGGGCGTGCGCGCCGCCGGCATCGACGAGAGCGACTTCCGCAAGCAGGTGGAGAGCGAGACGCCGCTCGGGCGGATCGGCCACGTGCAGGACATCGCCCCGGCCGCCGTCTTCCTGGCCTCGGGGGACGCCGGCTGGATCACCGGCGAGACCCTGGTGGTCAGCGGCGGCCTGCGCTGAGTCGTGAGGACCAGACGCGCGCGGCGCGGTGTACTATCGTCCGGCCATGCCGGGCTCGTTGCCGTCGCACGCGCGCGTCGTCGTCATCGGCGGGGGGATCGTCGGGTGTAGCGTCGCCTACCACCTGACGAAGCTCGGGTGGCGCGACGTCGTGCTGCTCGAGCGCCGCGAGCTGTCGTGCGGCACCACCTGGCACGCCGCCGGCCTCGTTGGACAGCTCCGCTCCAGTCACAACCTCACCCGCCTGGCCCGCTACGGCGCCGTGCTCTACGAGGGCCTGGAGGCCGAGACGGGCCAGGCCACCGGGTTCCGCCGGTGCGGCAGCATCAGCGTCGCGCGGACCGCCGAGCGTCTGATCGAGCTGAAGCGCGGGGCGTCCATGGCGCGCTGCTTCGGCGTCGACGTCGAGGTCATCGCCCCGAGCGAGGCGGGGCGGCTGTGGCCGTTGATGCGCACAGACGACCTGGCGGGCGCCGTGTGGATCCCGGGCGACGGGCGGACGAACCCGATCGACACCACGCTGGCGCTGGCCCGCGGCGCCCGCGCCGGCGGCGCGACCCTCCTCGAGAACGTGACCGTGACCGGCGTGCGGCGCGATCGCGGCGCCGCCACGGGCGTGCACACCGACCAGGGCGACATTGCCTGCGAGGTGGTCGTGAACTGCGCCGGGATGTGGGGCCGTGAGGTCGGCCGCATGGCCGGCGTCAACGTGCCGCTGCACGCGGCAGAGCACTTCTACATCGTCACCGAGCCCCTGGCCGGCGTGACGCGCGACCTCCCCGTGCTCCGCGACACCGACGGCTACATCTACGTGCGGGAGGAAGTCGGCGGCCTGCTCATGGGTGGGTTCGAGCCCGCCGCGAAGCCCTGGGGCATGGAAGGCATCCCGGGCGACTTCTCGTTCTCGCTCCTGCCAGAGGACTGGGAGCACTTCCGTGTGCTGATGGAGCAGGCGTGCGTGCGCATCCCCACGCTCGAGACGGCGCCGGTGCGGCGGCACGTGAACGGGCCAGAGAGCTTCACGCCGGACAACCGCTACATGCTAGGCGAGGCCCCGGAGCTGCGGAACTTCTTCGTGGCGGCGGGCTTCAACTCCGTCGGCATCGCCTCGGCGGCCGGCGCCGGCCAGGCGCTGGCGGAGTGGATCGTCGGCGGAGCGCCGGCCATGGACCTCTGGGACGTCGACATCCGCCGGTTCATGCCGTTCCAGGGCAACGCCCGCTACCTGCGCGAGCGCACCCGCGAGGTCGTCGGGCTGCTGTACGCGATGCACTGGCCCTTCCGCCAGCCGGAGACGGCGCGCGGCGTCCGCCGCTCGGTGCTGCACGACCGGCTCGCTGCCCACGGCGCCGTCTTCGGCGCGGTCGCCGGCTGGGAGCGCGCGAACTGGTTCACGACCGACGGCGTCGAGCCGCGCTACGCTTACACGTACGGACGCCAGAACTGGTTCGCGTGCGCCGCCGCCGAGCACCGCGCGGTGCGCGAGGCCGTCGGCCTCTTCGACCAGTCGTCCCTCGCCAAGCTCCTGCTCCAGGGACCGGACGCGGCGACGGCGCTGCAACGCCTGTGCGCCGGCGACGTCGACGTCCCGCCCGGACGCATCGTCTACACGCAGATGCTGAACCCGCGGGGCGGCATCGAGTGCGACCTGACGGTGACCCGGCTCGCCGACGACGCCTACCTGATCGTCACCATCGCGGCAGCGGCGACCCACGACGCGGACTGGATCCGCCGCGGGCTCGGCGAGGCCCGGGTCACCCTCACCGACGTGACCTCGGCCCTCACGGTCCTCGGCGTCATGGGGCCGCGCTCGCGCACGCTCCTCGGCCACCTCACCGACGCCGACCTTTCCACCGCCGCGTTCCCCTTCGGCACCACGCGCGAGATCGAGCTCGGATACGCCACGGTGCGGGCCACGCGGATCACCTACGTGGGCGAGCTAGGGTGGGAGCTCTACGTGCCGACGGAGCTCGCGTCGGCGGTCTACGAGGACGTCGTCGCCTCCGGCGCCGACCTCGGGCTACGCCACGCGGGCTACCACGCGATGGACTCGCTGCGGATGGAGAAAGGCTATCGCTCGTGGGGCCACGACCTCGGCGGCGACGACACGCCGCTCGAGGCCGGGCTGGGCTTCGCGGTCGCCCTCGGCAAGCCCGGCTTCGTCGGCCGCGAGGCGCTGCTGCGTCAGCGCGAGAAGCCGCTCGCCCGTCGCCTCGTGATGTTCACGCTCGACGACCCCGAGCCGCTCCTCCTCGGCGACGAGCCCATCTGGCGCGACGGCGTCCTGGTGGGCCGAATCACCTCCGGCGCCTACGGCCACACCCTCGGCCGCTCCGTCGGCATGGGCTACGTCACCCACCCCGACGGCGTCGACGCCGCCTTCCTCCGCGCCGGCCGCTGGGAGCTAGAGATCGCCCTCGCCCGCTTCCCCGCCTCCGCCAGTCTCGACGCTCCATACGACCCGTCCTCGACCCGCGTCCGCAGCTAACCAGTCCGCACGTCCGCAGACTCCTTACCGGACCGGCGACCCCGCCAGTCTCGGGTGCTCGGCACACGCCTGAATCGCGTGGAGCGCGGTCACGGCCCGGGACGGCCGGCCGCTCGTGTCTCGCGCCCGCGCTTCATGGCGAGCCGTCGTCGCCGCGCTCGTTCGGCGTCGAGCGAGCAAGCCGCCGACGTCGCGATTGCCCACGGCCCAACCCCCTGTGGGGGATGGGGGGTCGCAGCGAGCTCGGCGCCGAACGAGCAGCGGCGACCGGCGAGCCATGCGCGCGGGTGCGAGACACGAGCGGCCGGCCGTCCCGGGCCGTGACCGCTCCACGTGATTCGAGCGACGTCGTGGCGTCAGGCGAAGACGAACGCGCGGCGGGGATTGTCGACGAGGAGGCGGCGGATGCCGGCGTCGTCCACGCCCTTGCGGCGCAGGCGCGGGAGGACGTTGACGAGCAGATGGTGGTAGCCGTAGCCGCCGTAGCGCGTGAGCGAGCTCTTGTAGGCGATGTCGTGCGACATCAGGATCTGGCTCTCGTGACCGCGGGCGATGAGCCCCAGGATCTGCGCCATGCGGCCGCCGTCGTTGGGCATGTCGAAGTCGGGGTTGTAGGGGTAGTACGAGTTCTCCAGGCCGAAGAGGTCGTACTCCAGCCAGACGCCGGTGGCGGCGAGATCGAGCAGGTGGCGCTCGTCGGCGATGGTGCGGTCGATGTGGCACATCACGGTGCGCCGCACGTCGCCGCCCTGCTTGTCGATGAGCTCGAGGATCTGCATGGGCGCCGTCTGGTCGCGGCCCGGGTGGATCATGAGCGGCGCCCCCGTCCTCCGCTGGGCCTCGACGGCGGCCCGCACGACCTTCTTCTCGTTCTCGGTCCACGGCCAGGTGTTGCCGATCTCCCCGATCAGGCCGGCCCGCACGCCGCTATCGCCGACACCCACGGTGACCTCGCGGACGATCTCGTCGGCGATGGACTCCTCATTGCGCCGGTCCATGTCGGCCGGATGCGCCGCCGCCACGTAGTAGCCCGCGCCCATGACGACGTTGAGGCCGGTGGCGCGCGCGATGCGGGCGAGGGCGAGCGGGTCCCGCGCGAGGCTGACGTTGGTCGGGTCGACGACCGTCTGGCCACCCGCGCGCTTGAAGAGCATGATCTCGTCCTGCGCGGTCTGCTCGTCGAGCAGGCGGAGGTTGTCGAGGTTGGCGTTGAAGTTTTGCCGGACCCAGCCGACGTTCGCGAGGCTCACCGGCTGGTAGGCGAGGCCCTTCTCGCTGGCCGCGGCCGGCTCCCGGAACATCACGGCGAAGTCGATGAGCAGGTGCTCGTGCGGCAGGGTGACGCCCATGGCGTCGGCGTCGACGGGGCCCAGCACGGTCAGCGCGCGGCCCGAGAGCGCGGTCGGCATGTCGAGGCTCCTGTGCGATCGATCTAGTGGCGGACGTCAGGCCGCGACAGCAGCCACCAGTGCCAGGCGAAGTGGACGACGAACCCCAGCGCCCCGACGGCGACGACGATCAGGAGAAGCAGCCACCACGACAAGCACAGCATGATCCCGTCACGTCACTCCCGGCGAGGCGGCCTCGGCGACACGGAGCGGTCTTCGACACACGACCCGCCGCCACACCCGTCCGGCGTCCAGCGTCCTGGCAGCATACGCCCGTTCCACGACTCGGGCCACCGTCGCGGCCTAGAGCGCGTCGGTCCAGAAGGCGAGCATCTCGGCGCGGAACGCGGCGGCCTCGCCATTCCGGCTGCCGAGGGTCGCGCCCCGGACGCCGTACCCGGCCTTCAGACCGTAGACGGCGACGTCGCGGTCGGTCAGCTCGGGGTCGGCCCGGCCGGTGACCGGATGGACGAAGGCGCCGTCGGCGGCGAGGTAGGTGGTGGGCGCGCCGGGCACGACGGCGGCGTCGGCGACGCGTACGACCGGTGTGCCGCGATCGAAGCTGTGCGACGCCCCGGCGAAGAGCCGCATCGTCACGGTACCGCCGCTGAGCCGGATGGCGTGGACGTGGCCCTGCACCTGCTGCACCGAGCACCAGTCGTCGCGATCGCCCATGAGCACGCGGAGCCGTGTCGTCCCGATGCCGGGGTCGAGGAACTGGTGGCCGCTCCAGGGATAGGCCGCGAGCACCGCCGTCAGTCCCGTCCCCTCGCCGACGACGGCGTCAGCGAAGCGCCGGGTCGCCGCCGTCAGGACCGCGGAGCCGCCACGGCTGTGGCCCTGAGCGCCGATGCGCGCGGGGTCGATCTCCGGCCGCTCGGCGAGCACGCGCCAGGCCGCGAGCACGTCCCAGGCGCTGGCCGCGAACGAGTACTGGGTCTGGTTGGCGACCGTCGACGTCACGCCGCGGGCGCCGAAGGGATCGAGCACGAAGGCCGCCAGCCCCGCGCTCGTGAGCGTCTCGGCGTGGGCCAGGTGCGACGGCGCGACCCCGAGGCTCCCCGGCACGACGATGACGAGCGGCAGGCGCTCGGCCCGCGCGGCCGGCGGCAGGAACAGCAGGCCGTCGATGACGACGCGCGGCATGTCGGCGGCCGCGGTCAGCGCCTGGTGATAGTTGCGGGGCGACGCCGACGGTACCTCCACCGAGCGCCCGGCGGCGCCGTTGACGAACGTGATGGCCTGATCCCGGAGACGGGCCGTGGTCATCGGTCGCCTCAGCGGAGCATCGGCGCGAAGCGGTCCATCCGCTCCAGCGTCTCGGCGAGGCGCTCGCTGCGGAAGTCGAAGATCAGCTCGCTCACGCCGAGCTTCTCGTAGGCGCCGATGTCGTCGGCGATCTGCTGAGCGGTGCCCATGAACGGCCGGCGCTCGTCGCCGCGCAGCGTCGTGGCCGAGACGTCGTAGACGGGCGCCTTGAAGGAGATCGTCAGCGCGGAGGGGTCGCGGCCCTCGGCCTCCGTCAGCCGGGCGAGCTGGTCGAGCGACGCGCGCAGCTCGGCCGGGCGCAGCGGTACGGCGGGGTTGGCGCCGACGGGGTGCCACCCGTCACCGTGCCGGGCCACCCGACGCAGCGCGGGCGCGCTGTGGCCGCCGATCCAGATCGGCGGGTGGGGCTTCTGCACGGGCTGCGGCAGGCAGCGGAGCGCCGAGAAGCGATAGAACTCCCCGGCGAAGCTCGCCGGGTTCTGCGTCCACAGCGTCTTGAAGATCGTCAGGTACTCGTCGCTGGCCGCGCCGCGGCGCTCGAAGGCGGGCGAGTCGAGCGCCTCGAACTCCTCGCGCAGCCAGCCGACCCCCACGCCCACCGTCACGCGGCCCCGCGACAGCACGTCAATCGTCGCCAGCATCTTGGCGGTGAGGACGGGGTTGCGGTACGGCAGGATCATCACGCTGGTCACCAGGCGCAGGCGGCGCGTGTGGCCGGCGACGAACGCCATGAGGGCGAGCTGCTCGAGCGCGTCGCCGCCGCCCGGGAACTCGCCCGACACCGTGTACGGATACTTCGACGCGATGGTGGTCGGGAACACCACGTGGTCGGCGATCATCACGGAGTGGAAGCCGAGCGCCTCGCCACGCTGGACGATCGCCTCGAGCGCGTCGGGGGTCGCGCAGCCACCGCGGGTGGGCAGGTAGAAACCGTAGCGCATCGCTGGACGAGCCTCCGTCGCCGGCGGCCGGCGGGTTCACTCCGACCACCGGGCGCAGGGCACCGGGCCGGGCGAGGCGACGATACACAGGCGGCCGCGGACCGGCAAGACCCGTGGGCGGTCGGGAGCCCGCGCCGCGCCTGCTACACTGCGGCGACGCTGCAAGGATGAGCACGCTACTGCGCTTCGTCGTGCTCTACGGGCTGATGTACGCCGCCTTCGGCGTCTCGTCGCCCTTCCTGCCCGCCTTCCTCGCGTCGCGCGGGCTCACCCCCGAGCAGCTCGGGATCTTCTTCGCCGCCGGCACGGCGGTGCGGCTCGTCTCCGGCCCGGCGTGCGGGCGCCTGGCCGATCGCACGCGGGCGCTCGGCGCCGTGCTCGCCGTCTGCACCGCGCTGGCGGCGCTCGTCGCGCTGGGCCTCGTGTCGGCGAGCGGGTTCCCGGCGCTGCTGCTGATCGGCGTGCTCCACGCGGCCGCGCTGGCGCCGATCACGATCCTGGCCGACGCGCTCGCCCTCGCCGCCGCCGATCGACGGTTCGAGTACGGCTGGGTGCGCGGCACCGGCTCGGCTGTCTTCATCGTCGGTACGCTGCTCAGCGGGCAGATCGTCGGCGGCTGGGGACTCGCCTCGATTCTCGTGCTGCAGGCGGCGCTGCTCACCGGTGCGGCCGGCGCGGCGCGCCTGGTGCCCGAGCCCGACCGGTCCGAGACGGCGCCCACCCTCGGCGCCTCCGCCCCATCGGGCGGCGCCCTCGAGCTCCTGCGGATGCCCCGGTTCCGCCGCGTGATGCTGGTCTCCGCGCTCGTGCTGGGCAGCCACGCCATGCACGACGCGTTCGCGGTCATTCGCTGGAGCGCGGCGGGCCTGACGCCGGCGGTGGCGAGCGTCCTCTGGTCGGAGTCCGTCGCCGCGGAGGTCGTGGTCTTCTTCCTGATCGGCCCGGCCCTGGTCACCGGCCTGGGCCCGGCCGGCGTCGTGGCGCTCGCCGCCACGGCCGGCCTGCTGCGCTGGGTCGTCATGGCGGTGACCGCGGACGTCGCCGCCCTCGCCCTCGTGCAGCCCCTGCACGGGCTCACGTTCGCGGCGCTGCACCTGGCCTGCATGCGCCTGATCCAGGCGATCGTCCCGACCCGGCTCGCCGCTACCGCGCAGGCCATGTACGCGCTGGGTGCGGCGGCGACCACGGCACTGCTGACCCTGGTCTCGGGCCGGCTCTACGCGGCCCTCGGCGCGGAGGGATTCCTGGTGATGGCGCTACTCTGCGCCGCGGCGATCGCCGTGGCGCCGGGGCTGCGCTCGCCGCGTCGCTGAGCGTACGTCGGTCCCCGACGGCCGGGGCCGTGGGGACCGACGGGCGTGGATCAGGGCGTGGGCAGCGGCGCGTTCATCGCGGCCCCGATCTCGGTCGCGTTCAGCGCCCGGTTGTAGAGCCGGAACTCGTCGAGCTGACCGGGGAAGTTCCCGTTCAGCGCGCCGGTGCATCCGGTGTCCGCGTCGACGCCGATCAGGAAGGGGCAGGTCGACCAGCTGAAGGCCGCCGGCTCCGTTGCGGTCCCCACGCTGGCGCCGTTCACGTACACCGTCAGCGTGGTCCCCGCCCGCGTGATCGCGAGATGCGTCCACGCGCCGACCGGGATGGTCCCGGCCGCCGTCAGCCGCAAGAGCCCGTTGCTCCAGACCTGCGGGCGCCCCGCGTCCAGGGCCAGCTCGATGCCGGTGCTGCCGGCCGTCTGGATCTCGAGCAGCCCCCGCCAGCCGCTCAGCGTGGTCGGATTCGCCCAGATCATCCACGAGAAGTCGCCGGTCGGCGCGCTGGGCGCGTCGATCCGCACGTACTGCGAGCTGCCGTTCAGCGCGACGGCGCGGCCGTGGCGCCCCGTCGTCGTCCACGTGGCGCCGCCGACGAGCGTTCCGGGGTGCCCGTTGCCCGACACGTCCGCGGTCGTCGCTCCCGCGCCCTCCTCGAACCCGTAGCCGATCACGAGGCCCGTGGGCCCTTCGTTGTCGACGATGGTGCCGACGCCCTGGCCGTCGCCGATCGTGGCGTTGACCGGATTGCTGAGATTGACGGTGAACGTCTCGTTGGTCTCGACCAGCGTGTCGCCCAGCACCGCCACGGTGATCGTCTGCGTCACCTGGCCCGCCGTGAAGGTGAGCGTGCCGGAGACTCCGGTGTAGTCGCTCCCGGCCGTGGCCGTCCCGTTCGCGGTGGCGTACTGCACGGTCACCGTCTGGGTGCTCGCCGCCGACAGGCTCACCGTGAACACCGCGCCCACCGAACCGGTGTTGCCCTCGGTGACCGTCACGTCGTTGATCGACAGGCTCGGCGGCGGTGGCGCATCGTCGTTGGTGATGGTCCCGACGCCCTGGCCGTCCGCGATCGTCGCGTTGGTCGGGTTGGTCAGGTTCACCATGAACGTCTCGTTGGGCTCGAAGACCGTGTCGCCCAGCACCGCGACGGTGATCGTCTGCGTCAGCTGCCCCGCGGTGAACGTCAGCGTGCCCGAGGCCGCCGTGTAGTCGCTGCCGGCGGTCGCCGTACCGTTCGCCGTCGCGTACTGCACGGTGACCGTCTGCGTGCTCGCCGCCGGCAGGCTCACGGTGAACACCGCGCCCACCGAACCGGTGTTGCCCTCGGTGACCGTCACGTCGTTGATCGAGAGGGCCGGTGGCGGCGGCGCATCGTTGTCGAGGATGGTGCCCACGCCCTGGCTGACGCCGAGCGTCGCGTTGACGGGATTGCTCAGGTTCACCACGAAGGTCTCGGTCGACTCGATCGCCGTGTCACCGAGGACCGGCACGGTGATCGTCTGGCTCACCTGGCCCGCCGTGAACGTCAGCGTGCCCGAGGTCGCGGTGTAGTCGCTGCCGGCCGTCGCCGTCCCGTTCGCGGTCGCGTACTGCACGGTCACCGTCTGGCCGCTCGCGGCCGACAGGCTCACGGTGAAGACCGCGTTCACCGAACCCGTGTTGCCCTCCGTCACCGTGACGTTGCCGATGGAGACCGTGGGAGGAATCGACACCAGCGGCGAGTTCATCGCTGCCTGGATCTCGGCCGCGCTGAGCGCCCGGCCGTAGACGCGGACCTCGTCCAGCTGTCCCGGGAAGTGCCCGTTCAGGGACCCGGTGCAGCCCGAGTCCGCGTCGACGCCGATCAGGAACGGACAGCTCCCCCAATTGAACGCCGCCGTCTCCGTGGACGTGCCCACGGCGACCCCGTTGACGTAGGCCGTGAGCGTGCTCCCCGCCCGGGTCAGCGCGACGTGACTCCACGTGTTCACGGGCAGGGCTCCGCCCGCCGTCAGGCGCAATTGCCCGCTGCTCCACACCTGCGGTCGTCCCTCGTCGAGCGCGAGCTCGATCCCGGTGCTCGCCGCGGTCTGGATCTCCAGCAGCCCCCGCCAGCCCGCGAGCGACGTCGGGCGGGCCCAGACCAGCCACGAGAAGTCACCCGTCGGCGCGCCCGGTGAGTCCACGCGCAGGTACTGCGAGGTCCCGTTCAGCGCGACCGCGCGGCCGTACTTGCCGGCCGTGGTCCAGGTGGCGCCCACGAGGGTCGCGGGGTGCCCGTTGCCCGACACGTCGGCCGTGGTCGTGCCCGCGCCCTCCTCGAAGGGGTAGGCGGCGACGAACGTCGGCGGGCCGGGATCCGGGGTGAGGTGCACGATCTCCGCGACCGACGGCACGCCGTTGCTGTTGACGAGGAAGAGCATGTAGTGGCCGATGGGCGCCAGGTTCGCGCTCGTGGGGGCCACGATGTTCAGGCCGCCGGTCGTGCGCGTGAAGCTCAGCCGGTTGATGCGCTGGTTCTGGTTGAAGGCGTGGGTGACCGAGCCGAGCCGGAGCAGGGTCACGCTCGTCACGTTGGTGGAGTCGGGGGTGCCCACGAAGAAGCCCTGGCCGTGGCCGACGGTCGACGGCGCCGAGGTGATCGTCGGCCGCGCTCCCTTGAAGAGATACGGCGGCGAGTACACCTCGGTGTCGGGGTACCCGTTGCCGCCGGTCGTCAGGACGCGGCCGTCGGGCAGGAGCAGCGCGGCGGAGTGGTAGAGCCGCGGCACCTGCGCGCTGGCCATCGTCGTCCACGTCTCGGCGACGGGATCCCACATCTCGGCGGGGAACACCGGCGTGCTCGCGTTGTTGAAGCCGGCGCCGCTCGTGCCGCCGGTGACGAGCACCTTGCCGTCGGGGAGCAGCGTCGCGTTGATCTGGCGGCGCGCGATGGCCATCTGCCCGACCAGGCGCCAGCTCGGCGACGCGGCGTTCAGGTCGATGACCTCCGCCGTTCGCGTCGGCGGGTCGCCGCCGCCCATCACGAGCACCTTGCCGTCGTCGTACATCACCGCCGAGCCGTAGTCGCGGTTGCCGAACTGCCGGTTGCCCACGACGGTCCAGGCGCCGGTGCCGGCCGTGTTCAGGTACCGCGTCGTCTGGCTCGGCCCGGAGTTGAAGATCTGGCCGTTCGGCGCCAGGAGCATCTGCGGATAGAGGGGCAGGCCGAGCTGTGCGTTCGTCAGATTGCGCCAGGCGCCGCTCGCGAGCTCCAGGACCTGGGGCAGGCGATTGACACCCACCGTGTTGTCGATGCTGCCCGACACCACCAGCGCGTCGCCGTTCGGCAGCGTGGTGGTCGTAGGGTACCAGCGGCCCGCGTTCATCGCCGGAAAGGCCGCCCAGGAGTTCGAGATCGCGTCGTAGGCGCTCGCGTTGGGCAGGCCGACGTTGTTCTGGATGTGCCCGCCGGCGACGAACAGCCGCCCGTCCCCCAGGAACGTGTGGCCGGAGCAGAAGACGTCGTAGCCGGGCTTGGTCAGCGGTGTCGTCGTCGCGGTGTCGGGATCCCACAGGCGAGGATCGTTGCCGGAGATCCCGCCATCCCCGGGCCACACGATCACGTTGCCCGTGGGCAGCAGGGCCACGTGGACCGGGTAGAACGGAAGTGGCGGCACGGACGCCCACTGACCGACCGCGGAGGGCTGGGCCGCGACCGACGTCGCCAGCCCGGCCAGCAAGAGAGTGACGACGCCCACGACGCCGAAGATCCGTGTCATCTCGCTCCTCTGGAGGCCGCTCAAGGTGTGGGGACGAGCAGGAAGGCGCGGACGGGCAGGTTGTGGTTGTGCGCCCCACCTGCGTGTCCGCCGATGGCGTCGTGGCCGAGGGCGGCGATGACGCCCTGGTCGTTGACGCCCACGCCCTCCACGAGCACGAAGTCGGCGCCGGCCGGGATCAGCTCGTTGACGTCGCGCATGCCGCCGGACGCCGTCCACAGGAACGCGCGCGGGCCGTGCACGCCGCCGGAGGTGCCGACCACGTCGCCGCGTTGGTTCACGGCGTTGGCCAGGCTGTAGGAGCCCCCGGCCAGCGTGCCGAGCGCCTGAACGCCCCCCGCCGGCGTCCAGCGCACCGCCTGGCTACGCGTCGCGCCGCGCGACTGGCCGACCACATCGCCGTTGACGTTCAACGCGAGCGCCTCGCTCTCGAGGTCGCCGGGCAGCGCCGCGAGGGTGACCATGCCGTCCTTGCTCGTCCACCGGAACGCCCGTGGGCCGGACGCGACCACCGCCGTGCCGGCCACGTCGCCGGCCTCGTTGATGGCCATCGCGCGGCTCTCGCGCGTTCCCGGCAGTGGCCCGAGCCGCTGCACCTGACCGTCGGCCGCCCAGAGGACCGCCTGGACACCGGCCGGGCCCGAGGAATATCCGACGGCCTGGCGCCGGCGGTTCACCCCGAAGGCCTCGCTCCCGCTGTCGCCCGGCAGGGGCCGCAGCTCGTGAATCCCGCCCGCGCGCGACCAGACGAAGCCGCGGAGCGCCGTGGCGGTGTTGGAGGCGCCGACCACGACGCCGTCGTCGTTCAATCCGAGCGCGACGCTCCAGTCGGCGCCGGGCAGGCCCGGAATGACCTCGAGGGCGCTGCCCGTCAGGACGAAGGCGGCGAGCCGAGATCCGCCGCCGCCGGCGAGCGCCCCTGCGTTGTTCAGCCCGCGGACGTGCGCACCGGTGTCCTGCTGCAGCACGCCGAGATCCACGGCGCGGTAGGCCGGGCGCCCCGCGCCCTGGGCGATCACGTCGAGGGGAGCCAGGAGTCCGAGCGCGAGGGCAAGCGTCCACAACCGACGTCTTGTCATGCGATCCCCGAGTTCAGCGCGATGTGTAAGGTTGAGCGACGGTTCGGCCGTGACGGGACGCGTCTTCGAGGCGTCGCGAGCGCCCGCATCCGGCGGATGATCGCGAAATCACCCAAAGTTCCACGGTGGCCGGGCCGATGCTCATCGACGCGCGTTCTCGCGCGGAGGCCACGGCACTATTCGTGCCAGGCCCGTCTCGGCGCGGAAGTACCCGGTTCGATTGAGGGGTGGCGGAGCGTCGCGGGCAGAGACGAGGAGAGCTGTAAACTCGCTCGACGCTACGGAGGCCTATGGGTTGCGCCTTCGAGTACCATGCGTGCCTGGAGGTGGAGCATGGCCGCGAAGATCGTCGAGGGTCGGAAGGCGCCGGACTTCACCCTGACCGACGCCAAGGGCGAGCGCGTGTCGCTCGCCGACTTCAAGGGCAAGAACGTCGTCGTCTACTTCTATCCGAAGGACGACACCCCCGGTTGCACCAAGGAGGCCTGCGGCTTCCGCGACCACTGGAAGACGCTGCAGGAGGCCGGCGTCGTCGTCCTCGGGATCTCCGCCGACGACGCGGCGTCCCACGCGAAGTTCGCGGCGAAGTACAAGCTCCCCTTCCCGCTGCTGTCCGATCCCGAGCGGAAGATCATGACGGCGTGGGGCGCGTACGGCGACAAGATGATGTACGGCAAGAAGACCAAGGGCGTGATCCGCTCGACCGTGTGGATCGGTCCCGACGGGACGGTGCGCAAGCACTGGGCCCGGGTGGCCGACGCCGCGAAGCACCCGGCGCAGGTGCTCGAGGAGATTCGCGGCGGCGACGCCTGAGGGCCGTGCCGCTCAGTAGGCGAAGGCGCGGAACGACGAGGGCGTCAACTCGACGACGGACATGCTCCCGTCGCGCGCCCACGTCAGCATCTCCTTCGCGTAGTCGTTCTCGTCCGAGCCGGTGTACTTGATCAGCGCCGCGCGACACACGGCCTCTGCCTGCGCGACGTCGCCATCGATCACGCGCGCCGCGGCGCGCCCCCGCACGCCTCGCGTGTCGTTGCTGGCCCCTCCCTTGTCCACGGCGAAGTAGGCGCGCGGCGCGGCGCGGAGCAGCTTCGCCTTGTGGGACGTCTTGCCGACGACGAGGCGGAACACGTCCCGCTCGAACACGTGCCACACCGGGTTCACCAGCGGCCAGCCCTGACCATCCACGAGCCCGAGGTGCATGACGATCGGCTCCTTCAGGAGCGCCAGTACCTCGTCCTCGGACAGCACGCGCACCGTAGGATCGGCGGCGACGATCTTCATGACGATCCTCCCGGTCGGCAGCGTACGCTGCGCCGTCCGTAGCCGCCAGCGGAGGGCTCCGGGGGCGACGAGCGCGAGACGATCGGGGGAGGAACGAACGATGCGTGGCGGCCTCACGGCCGCCACGCATGACCGAGGTCAGTCTTCCAGGAAGTTCGTCAACGGCCGGCCGCCGCTGCGTCCGGTGGGCGGGATCTCGAGCATGGAGTCCATTGCCTGTCCGTTCTCCTGCATGACGGACCGGCTGTCCCCAGGGTGGCCGTTAGGCACGAACAGCTGTGGGCGGTCGAAGGGCGCCGCCGCCCGGCGCACCCGCTCGTCAGTGAGCGCCTTGAGGAACTCCACCAGATCGGCCCTGGCGGCGGCGCCTTCCGGCGTCGTGTTGAAGTTGAGGACTGAGAGTCCTCCAATGACCGTGCCGTCGCGCGTCTCGATCGGATTCGTAGCGCCCCCCTGGTTGCCGCCGCGGGCGTAGAAGTTGATGACGTCCAAGAGAGTCAACTCGCCGCCGGTGTGGAAGTACGGCGCCGTGAGCTCGACGTTGCGCAGACCGGGGATCTTGAACGTGCCGTCGGCGGCCGGGACCGTTCCCGTCGGTGGGGTGAGAACAGCCTGCGACAGCGAGGCGCCGAACGGATCGGTACCGCCGTTGCCGAGATCCTCGTACGTCTCGCGAACGCCGATGTTGCGCGTGCCGGTGTCGCTCGCCTGTCCACCCGAGATGCGGATCACGCCCCGACTCGCCACCGAGTCCACCGAGGCCTCGCTGAGCAGCGCCCCGGAGTGGCAGAAGAGGCAGTTGCCCCGCGGGGCGGGCGCGGCATTCACGTTGAAGAAGACCTGCCGGCCCCGCTCGGCCGCCGCGGACAGCGGGAACTTCACCGGGTCCTTCAAGAACCGATCGAAGGGCGTGTCGTCCGAGACGAGCGTCGTCTCGTACGCCTGGACGGCGAGCCCGAAGAACAGCGAGAAATTGAACTCGATCAGCGTGTACTCATCGGTACGTGGGTTGCCGTCGGGTCGGGTCACGACCGTCGTCGTGCCGTCCTCGGCGACCCGGATGAGCTTGTTCGAGGCCCACCAGCGCGGCTGGAAGGCCTTCCGGATCAACGCCTCGTAGTCGACGGTCAAGCCCCGTCGCGGCCAGCGGCTGTACGAGCCGAGCAGGCTGTCGTCGGGCCGGACGAGCTGCCCCGAGAGGGGTACCTGGGCGCGGAGGCGTCGGGCCGTGAGGCGGGACCGTTGCCGGAGCTCCAGTGTGAGGCTCCGGCCCACCTCGGGGAACGGGCGCCCGTCGGCCGACATCTCGAAGCGATTCGTGGGCGGGCCGACGGCCTGCGAGGCGAGGCTCGCGTTCGTCATCCGCACCCGGCTCTTCACGAGGTTGCCGGGGCCGTCGACGGCGTAGAGGAAGGCGGCGGTGTCGCGGTCACCGAACGGGCTCACGCCGTTGAACACGTTGTCGGCCCGCATGTCCCAGAAGTTCCGGAAGTGGAACACGGCGTTGATCATCGTGGGCGTGTTACGTGGCTCGACGCGCCGCACGTTGGCGGCGCCACGCCCCTGCCCGACTCGGAAGTTCTCCGGATCGGGATCGGGCCTGCCGGTGGCCCCGAAGATGGCATGGTGCACGCCCTGCGACGACACCACGTTGCTGTTGTCGTCGAGGACGTCCGACTCGCGATTCGTCGGATCGGCCAGCTTGCGGAGGGGGAAGTCGCGCCGGCGGAGCGTGTCGTTCGGCCCTTGGTTGTCGAAGCCGAGGTCGGCGTCGGGGATGGCGACGGGGTTGCCGTTCGCGTCTTTCTGGAAGACGACCCGCAACAAGCCCGGGCTCACCTGGTTCTTCTTCCGTGGGTCGGCGCCGGCGACGAAGTGGCAGGTCGCGCACGACTGCACGCCGTCGCTGCCGACCTGCATGTCCCAGAACAGCGCCTTGCCCAGGACCCTGGCCGCCTGCTCGTCGCGAATGTACTCGCCGAGATTCTCAGGTTTGGGAATCGGCACGCTCGACAGCGGCGGGACCTGCCCGGCGGCGTCTCCGGTCTCGAGAATCGCACCCAACCAGCCAACGACGATCAGCGCCCCCGCGCGACTCATCCGCATTTGTCTCTCCCTCTTTGAGTCAGCGTGACACCGGCTGCAGCGCGTGTGCGTTTTCCGAGAATCCGTTACCCTGGCTCGGAAATTCTTACTCGTCGGCGCGCCAAGCGAGCGGCGTGCCAGAGCACGGACTGCCCGCGTGACGGCGTGATTACGCCAATTTGACGAAACGCGCGAGGTATGCGGTGTCGAGATGCGAGCACTTCGACGAGAACGCGCGTCGAAGTGTCAGACGGCGAGCGCAGCGACGCGAGCGTCGCTCGGTCAGCCCGTCGTTCTCACGCGTGCGAATGCGGTCACATCGGCACGCGCGTCGTGGGCGTGACGCGGGAGAGCGTCAGCGATGCGACAGCGTGCGCATGACGGTGAGGATCTCCTCCGCCGAGGGAAACTTTCCGAGGCCCGCGAGGCCCTCGGTGGCGCACTCGACGTTGGCCCACCGGACGATGCCGTCGCGATCGATCAGGAACTGCCCCTTGAGCTGCGGCCACTGGCGCTCCATGTCGCCCTTGTCGGTCTGGTTCTCGGTGTAGCCGTCGAGCTTGGCGATGGCGCCCGCGACCTGCGAGATCGGCAGCGGCTCCGGGAGCTCTCCCGTGGGATTGATCCGCACCGACTCCATCTCCTTCATGAGCTCCGGCGTCGCGGCCGGCTTCGGCAGACCGTAGGCGCGGTGCGTGGTGAGCTCAGGATCGGCGAGCAGCCGGAGCCGGGTCGGACGGAATTTGAAGTAGAGCCGGGCGTTCTCCGGCGTCGTGGCGACGACGCCGAGGGTCTCGACGCCGACGTCCTTCAGCTTGCTCTCCGTCGCGCCCATCTGCGCGATGGACCGTCGGCAGAAGGGACACCACAACCCGATGAACAGGGCGAGGAAGACGTGGCTGCGCCCGCGGTAATCGGCGAGCGATACCATCCCCTCGCGATCGACGGCGGGCAACGTGAAGTTCGGCGCCGGCTGGCCGGGAGCCACCGGTGGATGCGTGTGATCGAGCGTCATGTCTCGGACTCCTCCCTGCGCGTCAGCAGAGAAAGGGAAGCACCATCAGCGCGTCCGGCTCTACGCCGGCCCGCGCGCAGACATCGTGTGCCTTGGCCAGGTAGGTCTCGGCCATCGCCGGGTTGCCGGCGTCGAGGTAGAGGGTGGCCAGCCCGTCGTAGCACGGGAACAGCAGCTGAGGCTCCCCGACCTGCTCGGCGAGGACGAGAGCCTCCTCGTACATGGCGAACGCCAGGCGGTGTTCGCCGTGGCACTGGTGGATCTGACCGAGGACGATCAGGGGCACGGCGAGGTGATCGAGCAGGCCCAGCCGCCGGTCGAGGTCGATGGCCGTCTGAGCCGCCTCCATCCCCTCGGCCTCGCATCGATCCGTCAGCGCGCAGTAGGCCACCGCGAGGTTGGCATAGAGGCGCGACTGGAATCCGAGATCGCCCACCTTCTTCGCGGTCTCAAGGCCCCGCAGGCACGTCGTGATGCTGCGGCGGGGATCGATGGAGCTGTACAGCACACCCAGATTCGTGTACCCGCGGCAGGCGGCCTGCAGCATCTCGCGCGCCTCGGCCAGCGCGATGCCGTGCTCGATCTGCTCGACCGCCTCGGCCACGCGGCCCGTGCGTGCCAGCGCCACGCCGAGGGTGTTGTGGGCCTGCGCCCGCATGGCGGCCGCCTCGCGGCTGCGCTCCGGGTCGGCGGCGTCCTCCTCGAGCATCGCCTCTGCCAGCGCGCGCTCGGCCCACTCGATGGCGGCGGCGTTGTCGCCGGCGCGAAAGGCCAGCCGCCCCATCTCCTGATAGAGATGCGCTCGCTCGATCGGATCACCGTCGGCGCCGAGGAGGTCCAGGCCCATCGCGAAGCAGGCCCCCGCCCGCTCGCGGTCGCCGGCCTCCCAGTGCAGCCCGCCGATCTTCCGCTGCACGCGGGCCGCCACCGTGCGGTCTCCCGCGAGCTCGGCCTCCTTGCGCGCCGTCTCGTAGTGCGCGACCGCCTCCGTGCGCCGCGACGATAGCCCGAGCAGGTCGGCGAGGCGCTCGCGCGCGGCGCGGGCGTCGGCCTCGCACGTCGGGGACTCGGCGAGGATCTGGAGGGCGCGCTCGTAGTGGCGCGTCGCGTCGTCGTTGGCGTAGACGGCGCGCGCCCGGTCGCCGGCCGCCACCAGGTAGCGCGCGCCACGGGGCTTGTCGGGCCCGAGGCTCCAGTGGTGACCGAGCGCCACGAGGTCGCTCAGCCGCTCGGGGCGCGGACCGATCGCGTCCTCGAGCGCGCGCCCGGCCCGCTCGTGGATCTCGGTCCGACGCGACAGCAGGAGATTCTGGTAGACGACCTCGTGCACGAGCGCGTGCGGGAACCGGTACCGCTCGCCGTGGGGCGACGGCCCGATCGGCTGCACGAAGTCCGCCGCGACCAGTCGGTCGAGCATCGGCTCGAACGTCGGGGGTGCGGCGGTGATGACGCGCAGGATCGACGCATCGAAGACCGCCCCCAGTACCGCCGCCTCCTGGAGCAACAGACGCGCCTCGGCGGGCAGCCCGTCGACGCGAGAGAGCAGCAGCCCGTGGAGCGTCGGCGGGACGTCCACGGCCTCACACGCCTCGGTGCACGTCCAGCCTCCGCCCTGACGCACGAGCACGCCCTTGCCGACCAGGCCACGAACGATCTCCTCGACGAAGAACGGGTTGCCGCCGGCACGCGTGACGATGAGCTCCTGCAGGCGCGCCTGCACCTCGGTCGCGCCACCGAACAGGCCGGCCACCAGGGCGCGGGTCTCATCGGCCGTGAGCGGGGCGAGGCGGACGACGGATCGCACCGCCCGGGCCACGACCGGAGGCTGCGTGTCGGGTCGATGCGAGAGCAGCAGCATCAGCGGCCGGTCCGCGAGCTGGTCGACCACCTGGCGCAACAGGTCGATCGAGGCGCGGTCCGCCCAGTGGACGTCCTCCACGAGGATGAGGAGCGGCTGCTTCTCGACGCGCCGCTCGATCAGGGCGCGGGCCGCCAGGGCGATCTGGCGTTTCAGCTGCTCGGGTTCGACGTCGGGGTGGATCGCCTCGTCGAGCCCGAGCACGTAGCTCAGCACCGGCGCGATCGCCGTCGCCTCGTCCTCCCGGGCGCCGAGGCCCCGGAGTCCGGTCGCCAGCTTCTGCCGCGCGACGTCCAGCGAGTCCGCCGGCCCGACCTGGTATGCGTCGCGGAACAGGGCCCCGAACACCCCGTAGGTCGCCTCGCCCAGGGACGAGCACGTGGTCCGTCGTGCCGCGGTGCCGGCCAGACGACCATCGGCGTCGAGCCGAGCCAGGAGCTCGGCGATGAGCCGCGACTTGCCCGTGCCGGCCTCGCCCACGAGGCTGACCACCTGGGCGCGCCCCTGTCGCATCTCGTCGAACGCGACGACGAGCCGCTCGAGCTCGGTCGTCCGTCCCACGAGCGGCGCGGCGAGTCCGAGCGCCCCGAGACCCCGCGCGGATCCGGGCTCGGTCAGCGCCCCGACGAGACGGTGGACGACGATGGGTTCGGCCTTGCCACGGAGGATGAGCTCGCTGGCGGACTCGAACACGAAACGATGCCGCACGAGGGCGTGCGTGTCGCCAGACACCAGGATGGTCCCGGCCTCCGCAGCCGCCAGCAGGCGCGCCGTCGTGTTCACGGTGTCGCCGGTGACCGCGTAGGCGGCGCCGGCGGCGCCGCCGAGCTGGCCGGCCACGACCGGGCCGGTGTGAACGCCCACGTGCAGCGTGACGGGATGGCCCAGGCGTCGCGACCAGTCCTCGGCGAGGGCGGTCCCGTCCGCCAGCATCGTCAACGCCGCGTCGCAGGCTCGCTCCGGATCGTCCTCGTGGGCGAGCGGCGCGCCGAACACGGCGAGCACCGCGTCCCCCACGAACTTCTCGACGAACCCGCCGTAGCGGGTGATCGTCCGCGCCAGCCTCTCGAACAGCGCATTCTGGAAGGCGCGGATCTCCTCGGGATCGACCCGCTCGGAGAGCGCCGTGAATCCGGAGAGATCGGCGAAGACGACGGTGACCTGCCGTCGGTCGGCCTCGTGCACCGGGCTCTGCCCCTGGGCCGGACTGCTCGCGTCCGCCGGGGCCAGGGCGCCGCCGCACTTCGGGCAGAACGCGAAGTCGGCGTCGCAGGAGAAGCCACATCCCGGGCAGGGTCGGGGCAGGCGCCGCCCGCAGCGCGGACAGAACGCAAAGCCCGCCTCGACCCCGAACCCGCAGCCCGAGCAAGAGGACATCTTCCGACGATTGTACCGGGCGGCGGCGTGGCCGTCGTCCCCCCGATCCGTGTCGCGGACGGCTGGGCGGCTGCGCTACCATGGGGCTGCAGAAGGAGGGCCCAATGCGACGTGCTGTCCTCGTGCTGATTGGCCTGGTGTCGGCAGCGCCGGCATTCGCCCAGCAGCCGCCGCAGCAGTTCGAGTGCTTCGAGGAAGCGCGCGCGTGCACCAACCCGAACGACGTGCCCTCGTCGTGCACGGTCGACATCCCGAATCTGCAGCGGCAGACGCCGCAGCAGGTCATTCTCCGCGACCTTCAGGTCGCCGAGGGTCCCTTCACCGGCACGGCGCTCGGCATGGCGGCGCGCTCCGCGGCCGACGATCGGCGGTTCGCGGCCGCGCGCGATCAGCTCTGCGAAGTCGCTCCGACGACGCCCCCGGCGGGCCCCGGCAGCCCGACCACCGGCAGCTCCCCCGGCCTCATCGGTGGAAACCCGGGCCTGACTGGCGGCAACCCCGGGTTGACCAGCGGCGGCGCCGGCCTTGGAGGAGGGAACCCGGGGTTGACCGGCAGCCCCGCACTGCGCACCGGGAACCCGGGAGTGACCGGTAGCGACCCCGGGCTCTCGATCTCGAACCGCTAGACCCGACGGCCTCCCCTACCAGCGTCCTCCCCCCGACGGTCGCCCGAAACCGCCGCGCGCGCCCCCGTTCCGAGTTCCACCGGACGTCGCCTTCTCCACCCGCAGTTGCCGACCGTCGAGATCCTTGCCGTTGAACTGGGCGATGGCCTGGTCCGCCTCGGCGGTCGTGGACATCTCCACGAATCCGAAGCCGCGGGACTGCCCTGTGTCACGGTCGGTGACGACGGCGGCCGACTCGACTTGGCCGGCCTGTTCGAACGTCTCGCGCAGTCTTTCCGTCGTGGTCGAGAAAGACAGTCCACCGATGAACAATTTCTGCGCCATGGTCGCCCCCTGAGTTCCACGCTGTGGATGCGACACGCCCCAGAGAAGCGCGGACGACTCCGGAGTCTGGTCAGCCGGAAGACGGCTCGGACGCCCTCACGGTACCAGATCGGCACAAACGATGATCAAATAATTTATATGAGTTATATATGCTATACACTCAACGATGCAGGAGGGCCGCTGGACACAATGTTCGCGAATGAGACCCGCGTATTGATGGTGGTACCGCGCGATCTCCTCGACCGGGCCCGGGCCCTGGCGGGACGGACGACGACATCCATGAAGCTCCCGGTGAGCCTGCAGATCGTCTTCCGGGCGCTGATCGAGGAAGGGCTGAAGCACCCCGGGGATCAGGCGCTGCTGGCCAACATCGGTCGCCAGGCGGAGACGGTTCGTCGCATCCGGAGCGAGGCACGGCGCCGGACGGCGGCACCGCCCGCCCGGGGACGCGGCGCGGCGCGATCACCCTCGACCGCCGGTTCGCGGCAGTCAGGGGTGAAGACGGTGACGCCATGAGTGCCCTGTGGGTCGTTCCGCTCGTCACGCTCGCGCTGACCCAGGTCGCCGTCCTGGCCACCTCCATCTATCTGCACCGGGCGTTGGCGCACCGGTCGCTGCACCTGCACCCGGTGGCCGACGTGATGTTCCGCGTCACCCTGTGGCTCACGACCGGACAGTGCCGGCGGCAGTGGGTGGCCGTCCACCGCAAGCACCACACCTTCACAGACCGCGACGGAGACCCGCACAGCCCACGCCTCCTCGGGTTCTGGCGGGTGCAGCTCTTCAACGTCGCGTACTACATGCGCGAGGCCCGGAACGTCACGACCCTCGAGACGTTTGCGCCGGATCTTCGGCCCGACCGGCTCGATCGCGTGCTTCTCTCGCACGGCGTGCTCGGCCTCGTGGTCGGTCAGGGGCTGCTCTGTGCTCTCATCGGGCTCTGGCCCGGCCTCATCGCCGGGCTGGCGCACGCGGTCCTCTACGTGTTCGTGCTGGCGCCGCTCATCAACGCACTCGGCCACTGGCGCGGCGGCCGGAACTTCGAGAACACGGCGTACAACTGGCGCCTGCTGGCCTGGATCACCGGCGGCGAGAGTCTGCACAACAACCACCATGCCTACCCGCGGTCGGCGAAGTTCAGCATGCGGCGCTCGGAGTTCGATCCCTCGTGGGTCGTCATCAGGATCCTAGCCATGCTGCGCTTGCTCGCCATCCAGGGCCCGGCGGTCGCATGGGTGCGTGCGACGATCCCGCGGAGCGCGCCGTGAACGTCCTCGCGGTCTCGACTCCGCCCCGGGCGGACTGGCGTTGGCGGATCGTCGACTCCAGAGGGGACACCGTGGAGGAGTCCTCGATCACGTTCACCACGATCGCGCAGGCGATGGCCGCCGGGACGGAGCGTCTCCAGCATCACGCCGACCGCGATCGGCCTCTTCCCGCTCGGGTGCCATGGCGTCGTCGCCGCTGAGACGGCGCATGGCCGTGGAGGTCCCCGCCCTCGAACTCGCGTGGTCCGACTTCGATCGCTGGCAGGCCTTCTTCGCCGAGGCCGACTGCTTTCCGGTCGGCTGGGAAGACCTACGCGGCGTCCCACCGCCACGGACGGCCGAGGCCGAGGCGTACCTGCTGCGGAAGACCGCGCTGGTCACCGATTGGCTCGACAGGCTCGGGCAACGGGCCCCGACACTCGAGCACTACACGCGTCAAGGCCTCCGAGCTCGAATCGAGCGCCAGCACGCGGGGCAGGACTGTCCGGTGTGCGATCCGTTCAATGGGCGGGAAGCCGGGCCAGAGCTTGCGACCCTTCCCCCATATCACCCCGGCTGTCGCTGTGTCCTGCAGGCCGTGCCGACGGTCCCCGCCCGCCGCCCTCGCCCCCGCTGAGGGCGACCGGTCCCGTCGCGGCTGCTGCTATCTGCGGGGCGTGTGCTTCGCCAGGAACTCGTGGACGCGTGCACGCGCCGACGTCAGTGCGGCTCCACTCTTCCACTCCGGGATGAACTCGCAGTTCGGGAGGAGCTTCGACAACTCCTCCGAGATCGGAAACGGATGCGCCTCGTCGTTGCCCGCTAGGACCAGACACGGCGTGGCGCACGTCGACACAAACGCGCGGTCGACGCAGTACACGAAGCCTGGTCCGTACAGATTCCGGTTGAACGCGTCCAGCACCTCCGGCGTCGCCTCGGCGTGATCCGCGAGGGATTCCGCCCACGCCTGGAACCGCGCGGACCGCCCCGAGGGCATCGCTCCCACGCGCCCGATCGGCTGCGCGAGCACGGCCGAGGCCACCCGCTCGGGCTGGGCCTTCAGCAGGCTCAGGATGAACGACCCGCCGATGCACTGGCCGTAGAGATGACACCGCTCGATCCCCAGGTGGTCGAGCAGGCCGAGATGATCGCCGGTGTACGTGGACCAGCCGTCCTGCGCCGTGATCGGGGCGCGCGACTGACCGCCCGCGTTGCGCTGATCCATCGCGATGACGCGGAAGCTCCCCGCGAACTCCGTGATGGGATTGATGGGCGCCGCCGGCCGATTCCAGACCTCGATCGTCGACTGCAGCCCCGCCGGCGCGAACGTGAGGATCGGGAACCCCTGCCCGAACTCCTCGTAGTAGATCGTCGCGGTGTCGTGGCGATAGCTGGGCATGGCCGTGTCCTTTCGTGGCGCGGGTGCCGCGCAGTATAGCGTGCCGCCGACGGTGACCTGGGTGCTGGCGAGGCATTCACTCCACGGTGAACACCTCCGACTGCGCGTAGAGTCCTGGGCCCTGCTCGCTCTGAACCCTCAGTCGGGCAGCCGCGACCGGCACGATCGGCGCCACGACGACGCAGCCCCCGTTGTTCGGTCGTTCGACGGCGATCGGGGCGTACGGCCCGCCGTTCTTCGACAACAGGATCGTGACGCTCTCGGCGAGCGGCGTCTGATACCTGTTGTTCCAGGTGACGTCGACGTTCGCTCCGACCGGCCACACCGCTCCCGCCAGGGGTGCCATGATCAGGAAGGGGCCCCGGACGGCGCGGTCGAGGCTGAGGCGCCCGGAGGACACACACGCGAGCCAGGGGCTCCAGTCGACGGAGGCCACCAGATGGTTTCGGATGTCACTCGGAGACCACATGGGGTTCAGCGCCGTCAAGAGCGCGGCGGCATAGGCCACGTGCGCACAGGCGGGTGACGTGCCGCTGTACGCTCGCCACTGCGGCGTACCGAAGTACGTGTCCGTGGTGAGGACGTCGACACCCGGCGCCGCGAGATGCACGCTCGCCTGGCCGTAGTTCGAGAACCACGCCTTGTCGTCGCGAAGATCGCCGGCCACGAGGGCGTCGTAGTCCGGGCGCTTGGATGCCATTACCGAGACGACGTTGGGTAGGTTGAAGGGGGGCCCAGCGTAGTTGGCGGGATAGGTCGGCAACACGTCGTTGTCCAGCCCATCATTGCCCGCGGCAGCGACGACGACAGCGCCATGCGCGTTGGCGTACACGAGCACGAGAGCCAGGAACGGAGAGGGCGTGGCGATGCCCCACGCCGCGACGATCACCCGCGCTCCGCGCCTGACAGCCCAAAGGACTCCCAGGGCGCCGTATACCGAGGTCGGGGGGGTGTGGACGTCGAGGAACTTCACGGCCATGAGACGGACTGGCCACTGCGCGGCCGCGATGCCTTGCGTGTTGTTCGAGATCGCGCCGACGGTACCGGCCAGCCGCGTGCCATGCCCATCGCAGTCAGTGACGTCGAACGTGTCCGTCAGCACGTTCCGGCCGTGGTGGCCGGCTCCGTCGTCCCAGAGGTGGCCCGCGAGGTCAGCATGGCCGGTGTGGATGCCGCTGTCGACGATCGCGACGACGACCCCGGGTGCCGCAACGTTGAGCGTCGCAAGGGCGTGCTGCCAGGCTGGCTCCGCGCCGATTCGCCCGAGCGCCCACTGGTGCCGATACAGAGGATCGTCGACCACGAACGACGTCCGAGCGACACGGTTCTGTTCGGCCGACTCGACGACGTCCTCGGCGCGGTGGAGATCCTCGACAATCTGTGCGACGTCGGCGCCGGGCGCGACTTGGATCACGAGAAGCTTGAGCTCCAGGTCTCGTTCGATTGTCTCGTACTCCACGCCGTCCAGGATCTTGTGGACTTCGAGCCTGAACCTCTCGAAGTCACCACCCTCGACCCCGATGATCGCGATCTGCCGGTAGATCTCGGCGTACGTCGGCGGCTCATGTGCCATGGCGACCTCCCGTGGTTGCGAGCACTAGGGCTGGTCGGCCCCAGATCCGCCCACCAGCATCGCCAGCTGCGCTGTCGCCGCCTGCACGAGCGCCGCGTAGCGGGGGCGCGCAACGGGCCCGTTCAGCAGCCGGTTGAAGCACCAGTCGGCCACCTGCTGGCCGATCAGATGATCCTGCGGATAGTGAAGGCCGGCGATGATCCGGTTCTCCCCGATGCGAGCCGCCAGATCCGTCACGAGATGGGCGGGCTGCATGGGTGGCGCGGCCGACAGAAGGCATCGGGCGATCAGCTGCGCCTGCAGCGAGTGTCCGGACGGGAAGGACGGGGTGGCCGGAGGGTCGATCATCGGCACGATCGCCGAGCACAGTTGTGACGGTCGAGGGCATCGAAAGCGGCCCTTCAAGCACATCGAGATGTGCTCGCCGATGCGCCGTGCCACCCGGATCAACAGATTGACGGCGGGCATCCGATTGGGATCGATCATCAGCATCCCGAGGTAGTAGCCGATCGCTCCTTCGCCATTGTGCTGACTGATGATCTCGTTGAACCGATCGGGGCGGTCCGGGGCGCGGTCGAGCATCTGAGTCACTTCCGCGATGAGCGCCGGCGCCGCCATTGTGTGCGGCGACGTCAGATTGGCAGGCCCGTTCACGGTTCCGACGTCGCTGGTGAGCCTCTCCTCCCAGGTCCTCTGGCCAGGCGCCAAACCCGGATTCGTGTATGCCTCGAGAAACTCGTTGAGGTACTCATAGGCCCGGAGCTCGGCGTCCCAGTACGCCGGGAACCGCATGTTGGCCACGTTCGCCGGCGGGATGATCGGGTCGGTGATGACCCCGGTGACGGGATTCACCGCGAGGTACTTGCGAAAGTCCTCCGTGTTGAAACGCACTCGTGTCCCATTGCCGCCGACGGACGACGCTGGCGACGTCATGTTCATGTTGAAGTCCATGTTCATGTTGAAGTCCATGTTCAGTGCCGGCATTTGTGGCCTCCTTCCGCGGACCCGGTTCGACGCACGCGATGTGTCGACAGTGGGACGATGGCCTCACCCGGGAAGCCCCGCCGCCCGCAGACGGCGAGCGAGCATCTCCCGGTGGACGGGATCCTTGTAGGGATGCGCGCGGCAGAACACGTCAACACGGAATGCGGACTCGCGCTCGAGCAGCGCCCGGGCAACGCTCCGCGCCTCCTCGGTGCGCCCGGCCGCGACCAGGCTCGCCGCGAAGATCCGGAGCGCCGCCGTGTACCGGGGGTTCTCGGCCGTCGCCCGGCGACCGACCGTCACGGCGCTCTCGAAGTCGCCGCTCGTGTAGTGCGCGAGCGCGAGGGCCGTATGGTTCAGGAACACGTGCGAGTCGAAGGGCGAGAGACGGAGCGACTGCTCGGCGCGTCGGGCGGCCTCCGCACCCTCGCCGAGGTAACTGTACGTCGGGCTGCTCCAGAGCCATGCCTCGGCGGAGTTCGGGCTCGCATCGAGGGCCCGCTGGAACAGGCCGACGGCGGTCTCGTAGTCCCGGAACAGGAACGAGCGCACGTGGCCGCAGAGTGCGAGGGCCCGCGTATCGAAGGGATCGCGCTCCAGCGCTGCGGTGGCGAGACGGTTGACGGCCTCGGCGTCGTCGGACAGGTTCACCGACCAGCCCTGGCCGATCCGAATGCTGTACCAGTTCGCGCTCAGCGCGTAGGGTGTCGCATACCCGGGTTCCAGCTCGATCGCGCGGTGGAACATCTCGTACGCCTGCTCGAACTCCTCTCGCCGAAGACGGTAGAGGAGATCCAGTCCTCGCAGCACGAAGTCGTACGCGTCCAGGCTCTCGGGGTGCTTGCGCAGCGCGCGCTGCAGCTCCGCCTGGCGGACGTGGGGCGCGATGGTCGTCACGATCCGCTCCGCCAGCCGGTCCTGCAGGGCAAAGACCTCGCTCGTCGAGCCCTCGAGCCGCTCGGTCCACAGGATGCCGCCCGTCTCCGCCTCGCAGAGCTCGGCCACCGTGCGGATCCGCTCCCTCGCGCGCCGCACGCCACCCGACACCACGTACTGAACTCCGAGCTTTTCTCCCGCGGCCCGCACGTCGACCTCCGCGCCTCGAAAGCCCAGCGTCGAGGAGTGCGAGATCACGAAGAGATCCGGCAGTGAGGCGAGCGCGCCGATGATGTTCTCGACGATTCCGTCGGCGAAGTAGCTGTTCCCCTCGGGAAGGTCGTGCTCCCGGAACGGCAGCACGGCGACGGAGGCCCGGTGTCCACCGTGGACGTGGCGCAGCATTGGCGTGGCGCGTGTCGGTCCTACCGAGCGGATCGGCTCCGGGACCATCCGGTACACGAGGACCGGCTGCTGGATCCTTTCGATGAAGTGAGCGCCGAGCGCTTCCCACCGGTACCGGAGCTTGGTCGCCACCTGGTCGTGCGCGGGGCCGGAGACGGCGATGCCGCCGGGCTCGACGAGCTCCGGCAGGCGCACGGCGACGGTGATCGTGTCGCCGGAGCGTCGCTCTCCGTCGATCAGCACGTCACCGAGGCTCACGCCGATGCGGACCTCCCGGCGTTGTTCGGCGGGTCGCCGGCCGGCGCCCTCGGCCAGCGCGCGCTGGATGAACACCGCGCATTCGACGGCATCCACGACGCTGGCGAACTCCGCGACGAGATGCTCGCCCGGGCGCTCGACGAGTCGGCCCTGAAAGCGTGCGACCGCCTCTCGCACCGCCGCGCGCTGTGACGTCAAGGCGTCTGCAGTCTCCGCGCGCGCGTCGGCCGCCAGGATGGCCGCGAGACGGCGGATCTCCGCCATCACTCGGGCAGCCCAGCGGCTCGCAGGTGGGCGGCGAGCGCGGCGAGCCGGTCGGGATCGCGAAACGCATACCGCTCGCAGAATGGTGTGACCCGGAAGCCGGGATCGGCTTCGAGAAGACGCGCGACCACCGCCCGGGCGTCACCGTGCCTCCCCGCCGCGCCGCAGGCCGCGGCGAGAATTCTCAGGTTGGCCGTGAACCGAGGATTCTCCGACATCGCCTGCTGACCCCAGGCGATGGCCTGATCGAAATCGCCGAGGGCGTACGAGGCGAGACCGAGGACGCCGTGCGTGAAGAACAGCTGGGGATCGAGCGGCGACAGCTTGAGTCCAAGCTGGCCGCGCCGCATCGCTTCGCCCCCGTCGCCCAGATAGCTGTACGTCGGACTGCTGCGAACCCAGGCGAACGAGGAGTTGGGACTCGACGCCAGCGCCCGGTCGAACAGCGCGAGCGCGCCCTCGTAGTCCCGAAGCTGGAAGGCGCGAAGATGCCCACTCAGCGCCAGGGCACGAGCGTCGAACGGGTCGCGCTCGAGCGCCATCTCTGCGCAGCGCATGATCGCGGCACGATCCTCTCCCACGTCGACCGACCACCCCTGCTCGATACGGATGCTGTGCCACAGGGCGTTCAGGGCATACGGCGTCGCGTAGCGCGGCTCCAGCGCGATCGACCGATCGAACATCTCGTGCGCGCGCTCGAACTCCTCGCGATCGAGACGATAGAGCAGATCGAGGCCGCGCAGCGCAAACTCGTACGCGTCGAGGCTCTCCGGGCGCTTCTGGAAGGCGCGGCGCCTCTCCTCGTCGCGGACGTACGGCGCGATCGTCGTCAGCGTTCTCTCGGAGACACGGTCCTGAAGGTCGAAGAGATCGCTGGCATGGCCATCGACCCTGTCCGTCCACAGCACCGTCTGGGTCTCCGAGTCGGCGAGCTCGGCCATGATGCGGATGCGTTCCCCCATGCGCCGGACACTGCCGGAGAGAACGTAGCGGACGCCGAGCTCGTGGCCCACCGAGCGCACGTCGGTGGGCGAGTCGCGGAAGCGAATGGTGGAGGTGCGCGAGACGACGAAGAGATCCGGCAGTGACGCGAGGGCGACGACCACGTGCTCGGCGATCCCATCGCCGAAATGGCCCCGCGTGTCGCCGATGTCGATCTCCCGAAAGGGAAGGACCGCAATCGACGGACGGTCCCCTGGTGCGAACGCGGATCGTTCGGGGATCCTGCCGTCGCGCGGCGAGCCCTGGCGCAGCCGGTAGACGCGGAGCGGGTACGGGAGGTTCTTCAACGCGACCTTCCCGAGGGACTCCCACTCCAGGTTGAGCGTGTCCACGATCTGGTCATACGCGACGCCGGAGATGCAGATCCCACCGCCATCGGCCAGGCGTTCGACGCGTGCGGCGACGTTGATCGTATCGCCGTAGATACGCTCGCCGTCGACCAGCACTTCGCCGACGTTCACACCCATTCGAAACTCGAGACGCCGTCGCTGTGGCAGCTCCGCATTGCGCTGGCCGAGCAGCCGCTGGACCTCGACGGCACACGACACTGCGTCGACGACGCTGCCGAACTCGGCGAGGACGTTGTCACCGGGGGTATCGACGACGCGACCGTGAAACTCGGTGATCGTGTCGCGCATGACCGAGCGGTATGCGGTGAGCGTCCGCAGGGTCCCGACCTCGTCTTCGGACATCAGGCGGCTGTAGCCTTTGCCATCGGCCGACACGACGGCCGCGAGGCGGCGTTCGACGGCGGACGTCACGGGACGGACCTCAGCGTTCGGGGATCCACTCATCCTCCCGCTCACCCGTCCCTAGCTGGCCCGAGGGACGCCTACCGTTGGGCGTGGGGGTGTATGGCGGGCGCGCGGCGCCGGACGATCGTGCGCTCATGGGCGTTACGAGGCACGCTCGCGAGTTACCGCGTGATCAGAGCCGTACCGGTCGGGAAGCGTCGCCCCAGGGCGGCCTCTCCCGCAACAGACCTGTACCTTCTCTCATCCGTCCACCGGTCTCGTACCCGGAGTCACAGGCGGCGCGGACCGCGGTCAGCGTGCTCGTGCCCTGCGCGGACATCGGCGTCGGAGCCGTCTCGTGCTTGTACCGCGGACCCTTCATGTAAGGTCTCCAGCCATGGGGCCGGTTCACCGCACCGAGGAGTGGCACCGAGAGTAGCGCGCGGAACCCACCACAGCAAGGGCGACCGTAGTCCTCGTTTGAGCGGCCCGGAGGGCGCGCCGCGCTACACTCACCTCGACACCACGATGAGCGCGATCTGTCTTGGCGGAGCCGCACGACGCGACCGCCCGTGCTCGCATTCACGGGCAAGATCATCGGCCCGTCCCCTGCTCGCTCGCGTCGCACGTGTGGGCCGTGCTCTCGGGATCATCCTCCTGGTGGCCTGCGCCGTCTCCGCGATGGCCGCCGAGGCCACCATCCTGGTGGGGCTGCGGGGCGACGACGAGCTCGTTCTCGCATCGGACTCGAAGGTCACGGGGCCGGGTTCCGACTCGCGACCGAACATCTGCAAGATCCACCAGGGTCCGGGCTGCTTCTTCGCCATCTCCGGGCCGGTGGCTGGCCCAGGTTTCGACGCGGTCGCCATCGCTCGTGACACGTGCCGTCGGGGTCGGAACATCGATGTCATCGCTGATGACTTCCTCGCCCAGGCGCGGCAGCCATACCAGGCGATGTACGATTGGCTCCTGCGCAACGAGAGTGACTACCACGCGAAGCGGGGCCCGTTCCCTCTCGTGATCTTGCTGATCGGCCGGCGGAACGGGCAGCTGGTCATGCTTCACACGGGCTATCACCGGAAGGCCTCGGTCGTCGAGCCCATCGACAAGACCGAGGTGAAGAACGGCGACGCGAAGTTCAGCCTTGCGCGGGACTTGCCGAGGTTCATGTGGCTGAACCCGAACTGGTTTCAACCGCCCTATGCGCGGGCGGCCGAGCGGCTGGTCGAGGCCGACATGGCGAGCGGCTGGGTGGACGTCGGCCCTCCGGTCGCCGTGCTCCAGGTCGACGCGACCGGCGCCAGGTGGCACAAGCAGGGGCTCTGTCCCCCGATCGACGCGACGCTCTGGTCGTCGGAGTAGCTTTCCTCCCCCGCGGCCCACGCCGCCTGTCGACGGTACGTCGCCTGCAGCAGCCTATCCCGCCAGGAGGCTGCGCCATGAGTGCCGTAGCGACCAGGAAGCCGACGCGCCGACGGACGACGACCGCCGCGCGCCGAAAAACCATCTTCTTCGCGCCGCGCCACCGCCGGCTGGCCGAGATCATCTCGATCGAGTCGCCGGCGGCCTTCCGGGGGAGCATCCGCACGCTGAGGAGGATGGGCGTCGGGGCGCGCGAGAAGCGCGCGCTCGTCCTGGCGCAGAACCGCGCCAAGGCGATGCTGAAGAAGAAGACCCTCTCCCCGAAGGAGCGTCGCGAGCTCCAGCAGATCGCGAACACTCCGTTGCCACCCGTCACCAGGCGGTGACTCCGGCAGACTCGATCGGACCGCCCGGCTATGTGAGACCTCCGTCAGGCCCGTATGGCCCTGCCCGCGCGTCCGGCGGCGTCCGAGCATGGGCGGGTGGGCCCTGTGCCAGGCTGGAGGCGCGCTGTCGAGGACATCGTGGGATGACCACCACCTCCGAGCTCTACGACAGCGACGCGAGCGAGTGGCAGAGAACGGAACCCGTGTTGCTCACGGACTTCACGGCCCGCCCCTATGTGATGAGGCTCGCCGAGCCGCTGGCCGGAAGCCGTGTGCTCGACCTGGGATGTGGCGAGGGCTACGTCGCCCGCCAGCTCATGCGCGGCGGCGCCGCGAGCCTGGTGGGCATCGACATCTCCGCGCAGATGATCGAGGGCGCGCGAGCGTCGGAGCAGCGGGCGCCGCTCGGTATCACCTACGAGGTGCGCTCCGCGCTGGAGCTGGCCCACTACCCGAGCGTTTCCTTCGACCTGGTCCTGGCCGTCTTCGTCATCAACTACCTCTCGCTGGCGGAGACGACCGCGGTGATGAAGGAGGTCGTCCGGTTGCTGTGTCCGGGCGGGCGCTTCGTCTTCACCGTGCCCCATCCAGCCCTCCCCTTCCTGCGCGCCAAAGAGCCTCCCCTGTACTTCGACCCCGACGGCGCCGGATACTTCTCGGGGCGTGACCGGTTGTTCGAGGGCCGGGTGTGGCGCCGGGATGGCGTGGACGTCCCGGTGCAGTACATCCACAAGACGTTCGCCGACTACTTCCACGCGTTCGCCGAGGCTGGCTTCACGACGCTCGCCGAGCTCCACGAGCTCGGTGTCGAGGACGCCCAGCTCGCGCTTGATCCGCCATTCTTCACCCCCCTGCGGGATCAACCACTGCATGTCGCGTTTCGGCTCCGCGTCGACTAAGGATGCCTTCGCCGTGCTGGGCGACGCCATCGCAGCGTCGACGGAGGCGATGAAGAACGCGTCCGGCGCCCGCGATGGCGCGTCACAGGCAGCCCCCGCAGTGCGGTCGACCCTCGGCAAGGCCCTCTACGTCGCCGCGTACTACGCGGCCTACGGTGCGGTCTTCGCGGCTCTCGCGGTCGGCCGTCTGGCACCTCCCGTCGATGCCTGGGCCGACGGCGTCCACGATGGGGCGGCCGCGGCTAGAGACACCAGTCGCAACGGCGCTAGACGCGCGCGGACCGCTGCGAGAGGGCGAGCGCGGGTCCGTCGACCCGTTCAGTAAGGAGGCACCATGGCCAGCGTACTTCCCACCCAGCGGCAAGCCGGGATGCTCATCCTCGCGTTCGCGGCCGGCGTCGCCGTCGGCGCCAACTGGCCGGCCATCCGCCTGGCCCTCGCGCCGCTGCTGGCCGGCGCCGGCAGCAGGATCGACGATATCTATTCAGCGCTGACCCAGGCCCTGGGCGAGCAGAAGGAAGCGATGGACGACGCGCGGGCCGAGCGTCAGTATCGGGCCCGTCGCGCGCGGACGGCGCCCTCGGTGGAGCAGGATCTGTTGGCCAGCCTCGGCTCGCTGCTCAACGGTCAGAAGCGACCGGCGGCCAAGCGCGCGGCACGGCGGCCTGCTCGTCGGCGCCCTCGAAAGGCAAGCGCTCCCGCGGCCCCCGTGGTCACCAGCTCGGCCGCCTGAGCCGCGCGCGAGGGTGGTGCCACAGGCTTCATGAATCGCGCCGGCGCGCGCGTCGACATCGCGGTCTCCCATCCCGACGACGGGCGCATGCTCGTCACCAGTCGCTACTTCTTTGCCGATCCCACCGCCGACGTCTGCCGGCGGCTCGCGAGGCGGCTCTTCGAGGTGAAGGAAGTCCGCGTCGTCGACGTGCACGCCGCCGGATGCCTGGCCAAGATCGAATACTCGAACGGCAGCGTGCCCCGTCACGTCGTCATCGCGAAGATCGCCCGTCACCTTCTGGCCGGCCCCAACGGCCACGGCGTTGCCAACGGCCACACGTCACGCGATCTGCCCCCGGCGGTGGGCGATGGGGTCGAGGGCTGGCGCGTCGAGCGTCACGGACCCGTGCTCTCGACGTGGGAGATCGTCCACGAGCTACCCGGTCGCGTTCGGCTCCGCAACCGATTGATCCGCCGTGACGCCCGCCGGTGCGCGGCCATCGACGCCGCCCTCGCGCGCGTGGGCACCATCCACCGTCACGTCACGAACCCGACCACGGCCACCGTGCTCATCGAACACGACCCGGGGACGTTCCCCCGCCACCGGGTGCTCGACATCCTCGATCGGGCGCTGACAGAGCCCGCGCCCGTTGATCCCCCAACGCCCGCGCGCGCCGACGAGGAGACGGGGCGCACGATCTCGAGCGCGGAGCGCACGCACGCCGGCAAGGAGATGCAATGGTCCAGGCATGCGTTCGCGATCTCGGCGGCTTCCATGTGCCTGGCCGCGGTCGGCGACATGCTCCACCCCGCGCTCAGTCCGCTCAGCGTGCCGGGAACAGCCTATTCCTCGATCGAGCTCTACAGGAGCGGGATCCGGGCCGTCACCCATGAGCACACGATCTCGGTCGACACGTTGCTGGTCATCGTCCAGGTCGCGAGCGTGCTGGCCGGCTATTACTTCCTGTTCTGTCTGAACAGCTTCGGGTACCAGTGCGCGCGCTCCCTGCTGCAGCAGGTCAAGCACGACTCGCGCGCGGACTACACCGACTTCTTTCTCCGCGACGTTCGGACCGTCCGGGTGCTGGACGGTCGCGAGGAGCGAGACGTCCCGCTGAGGGCGATCAAGGTCGGCGATCTCGTGAGCATCGCTGCGGGACAGACCGTTCCCGTCGACGGCTGCGTCGCCCGGGGCGCGGCCACCGTCGACCAGCACCTCCTGACCGGCGAGGCCGTTCCGGCCGAGAAGGGCGTGGGAGACCAGGTCTTCGCCTCGACGGTGGCGCTCTCCGGCACCATCCACGTCCGCGTCGAGAAGACAGGGGCGGCGACGGCGGCGGCACAGATCGCGCGCCTGCTGAGCAACACCGTGGACTTCAAGACGGGTCGCCAGCTCAGGGCCGAACGCCTGTCGGACCGCTTGATCTGGCCGTCCCTCCTGTCCGCCGCGGCCGCCTGCCCCCTGCTGGGCGTCAGCGCCGGCGCCGCCCTGCTGGACGCCCACCCGAAATACAGGACCACGCTGGCGTCCTCGCTCGGACTGCTGAACCACTTCAGGCTGGCGGCGCGGGAAGGGCTGCTGGTCAAGGACGGACGAGCGCTCGAGCTGCTGACGGCCGTCGACACCGTCGTCTTCGACAAGACTGGAACGCTCACGCTCGACCAGCCCCACGTCCGCCGCGTGTACGCCCGGGCCCCGCACACCGGCGCCGACATCCTGCGCATGGCCGCGGCGGCCGAACAGCACCAAACGCATCCGGTGGCCCGCGCGATCCTCGATGCGGCACGCGCACGCGGTCTCGCCGTCGACCCCATCGACGAGGCCGAGTACCGCGTCGGCTACGGGGTCACCGTGCGCGTGGACCGCCACGTGGTCCGCGTGGGGAGCCTGCGGTTCATCGAGAGCGAGGATATTGCCATTCCACCGGCGGTGGCCGAGCTCCAGGCGCGGTGTCACGGCGGGGGACACGCGCTGCTGCTGGTGTCGCACGACGGCGAGGTCGCCGGCGCGATCGAGCTCCACGTCACCGTGCGGCCGGAAGCTCAACGCATCGTCCGGGGCCTGCGCGAGCGCGGCATCGGCAGCATGTACATCATCTCCGGCGACCACGAGACCCCGACCCGTCGCCTCGCCGAGGCACTCGGCATCGAGCGGTACTTCGCCGAGACGCTCCCGGGGGACAAGGCGAGCCTGATCGATGGACTCCAGCAGTCGGGCCACGTCGTGTGCTACGTGGGCGACGGCATCAACGACTCGATCGCGATGAAGAAGTCGCACGTCTCGGTCTCGCTGCGCGGCGCCTCGACGCTGGCCGTCGACACGGCCGAGGTCGTCCTGCTCGACCGGAGCCTGAACGCGCTGTGTCGCCTGTTCGACATCGCGCGCGAGTGCGACCGGAACACGACCGTGACGATGGCGGCGTGCTTCCTCCCGAGCCTCCTCTGCGTCGCCGGCGTCCTGCTCGGGCACGTCGGCTTCGCAGAAGCGCGCCTCTTCAACATCGCCGGTCTGGTGGGAGGCGTGGGCGCCGCGATGCTGCCGCGGGCGACGCACCGGGCGCCGACGCGACCGTCACGGACACGGGCCCCGATCACCGGGCCGCTAGACGGCGCGACCATCGAGGAGCACGTCCTCGCATGAGCCGCGCGCGGCGAGTCGCGGACATCGCGGTCTCGCACCCCCACGATGGCCGGATCGTGGTCACGAGCCGCGATCTCTTCGCCGATTCGTCTGCGGACGTCTGCCGGCAGCTCGTGGGCCGCCTCTTCGAGGTCGAGGAAGTGCGCGCCGTCGAAATGCGTGCCGCCGACGCGTGGGCACAGATCGAGTACACCAATGGCCATGTGCCCGGCGCCGCCATCGTACGGAAGATCGCCCGGCGCCTGAGCGCAGGGTCCGGAAACGCTCCGGCGCCCTACGTGAACTCACCGAGCGACCTACCCGTGGCGCTGGCCGATCCCGTCGAGGGCTGGCGCGTCGAGCGTCACGGCCCCGTGCTCTCCACCTGGGAGGTCGTCCACGAGCTGCCCGGCCGTATCCGGCTCCGCAACCGCCTCATCCGGCGCAAGAAGGAGCTGTGCGCGACGATCGACGCGGCCCTCGTGCGCGTCCTCGGTGTCGACCGCTACACGACGAATCCGCGGACGGCCACCGTCCTGATCCACCACGACCCGCGGACGATCCAGCGCCATCAACTCCTGAAGATCCTCGACCAGGCGCTGGTCGAGGCCCAGGGCCAGGAGGGCCGGGATGCGGCCGATCTCGACCTCGCGGTCTGCACGGCGGCGCTGGGCCTCGCCGCGGTCAGCCAGTTTCGCGCGCCCGCCCTCACGCCGCTGAGCGCCGCCCTCGTCCTCTATTCGGCCCTGCCGAGCTTCCGGGACGCCCGCGACACGCTGAAGGAGCGGCGGCTCGGCGTGGACGTGCTCGATTCGATCGTAGTGGTCGTGTGCCTGCTGACCGGCCAGATCTTCCCCGGCGCCGTGCTGGCCTGGTGCCTCGGCGCCGGCCGCGCGCTCCTCGCCAAGACCCGTGCCGACTCGCGCCGGCGGCTGCTCGACGTCTTCGGCAAGCAGCCCCGCTTCGTGCAGCGGTGGCACGACGGCCGCGAGATCGAGACCGCCATCGAGGGGCTCCGGCCCGGTGACGTGGTGGTCGTCAACACCGGCGAGGTCGTGCCGGTCGATGGCGAGGTCGTCGAGGGCACCGCGCTGATCGACCAGCACCTGCTCACCGGCGAATCGGCGCCGGCCGAGAAAGACGCGGGCGACACCGTCTACGCCTCCACGGTGATGCTGGCCGGCAAGCTCTTCGTCCGGGTCACCACCGCGGGGACCGAGACGACCGCGGCCAGGATCAGCCAGATCCTCGACGACACCGCCGGCTACACGCTGCGCTCTCAGTCGCGCGCCGAGGAGCTCGCCGACCAGGCCGTGATCCCGACGCTCGGGCTGGCCACGCTCGGCCTCGGGACCGTGGGCGTCGGCGGGGCCACCGCCATCGTCAACTCGGACTTCGGCACCGCCATCCGGATGGCCGCGCCGCTCGCCCTCCTCACCTCGCTGAGCGTCTGCGCCCGGCGGGGCATCCTGGTAAAGGACGGCCGGGCCCTCGAGCTGATGACCAGGGTCGATACGGTCCTCTTCGACAAGACCGGGACGCTCACCCTGGAGCGCCCCGAGGTCGCGCGGGTGATCGCCTGCGGCGGCCTCGACGAGACCGCGGTGCTGCGCTACGCGGCGGCCGCCGAGCAAAAGTTCACCCACCCGATCGCGCGCGCCATCCTCGATCGGGTCCGGACGCTGGGGCTCTCGCTGCCGCCCATCGACGAGACGACCTACCACGTCGGCTATGGCATCACGGTCGGGGTGGGCGGGCGCACGGTGGCCGTCGGCAGCGCACGGTTCATGACCATGGAGGGGCTCGATCTCCCGGCGCCGCTCGTGCGCGCCATGGACGCGGCCCACGCCGACGGCCACTCGCTCATCCTGGTGGCGGCCGACGGACGGGTGATCGGCGGCATCGAGCTGCACGCCGCGTACCGCCCCGAGCTGCACGAGATGATGGCCGGGCTCCGGCAGCGGGGCATCGAGCATCTGGCCATCCTCTCCGGCGATCACGAACGGCCGACCCGCAAGCTCGCCGAGCTGCTCGAGATGGATCGCTACTTCGCCGAGGTGCTGCCGTCGGACAAGGCGAACTACGTCGAGTTGCTCCAGAAGGAAGGGCGCACGGTGTGCTTCGTCGGCGACGGGATCAACGACTCGATCGCGCTGAAGAAGGCCGGGGTCTCGATCTCGCTGCGGGGGGCGTCGACGGTCGCCACCGACACGGCCCAGGTCGTCTTCATGGAGGAGCGGCTCTCGCGACTCCTCGAGCTCCGCGACATCGCGTGCGCGCTGGAGCGGAACGTGCAGCGGAGCTGGCAGATGATCCTGTGGCCGAACGGGGCGTGCATCGCCGGCGCGCTCTTCCTCGGCTTCGGCATCATGCACTCGATGCTGTTCAACTACGGGTCCGCGCTGTTCGCGCTCGGCAACGGGCTCCTGCCGCTGCGCACGGTCACGGAGCCCGGAGACGCGGCGGGAGAGTGAGGCATGGCGAGGCGAGTGAATCGCAAGGCGGCGCGGCGCTCACCACCGCGGCGTGCCGGCGGCGCCGCCGGGCCACGCTTCGAGATCTACGTCATCGACTCCGGATGGCAGACTCCGGCGGCCGACGTGTTCCGCGCCGCGCTGCCCCTGGTCGTCAAGTATCTGAGCCGCCACGAGGTCTACGTCCTCACCGCGGACCAGTCCGAGACGTTTCTACAGGGGCATCCGCAGCTGCTCGGCAAGGACCCGATCGTCGCGATCCTCGACCGTGGAGCCATCCGGCGAGAGAGCGACGACGGAGTCGGCGCGCGCCTGTTGCTCGGACACGTCCGCGATGAGCACCGGGTGCTCGCGCTCCTCAAGATGCTCCTGCGCATCGTGAACACGCCCCAGCTCGCCGACGACCTGCCCGGATCGATCCGGCGGTTCGTGCACCGGGAGGGCATGGCGGGCGCGCTGGAGATCGTCCTGTCGACGGCCGGCCGCGTGGAGGCCGAATCCGGTCACTGATCACCGATGCGACACGAAAGGAGACCGTGATGAGCTCCGACCGAGCCATGCTGCTCCTCATGGTCGCGGGGACAGGCGTCTACATGCTCTACCGGATCCAGAATCAGCGTGAGGAGATCCGCAAGACGATCCAGGTCATCGAGCTGAACGACGTCGAGTTCTGGCAGCAGCTCGGTGAGCTGCGAGAGCTAGCCCGGGCGCGCGCCTGATCACGTTCAGGCGGCATCTTCTTGGCCGTCCTTCGGGGGGCCGGCCGGTGCCGTGAACCACTTCGACTTGGGGACGACCACGGATCGCTCTGGCTGGGATTCGAAGGCCGGGGACATGATCTGCACACCGAACTCGTTGAAGGCGTCCTGGATGCGGCCGTGCAGATCGGATAGGACGCGGAACCGCTCTTCCGGCACCTCGATGTGCACGCGCAGCTCGTACTGGACGGCGAAGTCGGACAAGCCTCGCTGCAGCACGTAGGGAGCCGGCTCCCGGCGTATGCGGGGGGTCCGCTCGGCGGCGAGGAGGAGCAGCGCGTGTACCTGCCGCCACGGCTGGTCGTAGCCGATGGTCACGGAGGCCGAGACGACCGCGCCGTGCTCGCCGGCGAGACGGGAGTAGTTCGTCACGGTCGTGCCGGCCAGCACCGCGTTCGGAATCGTGATCTCCTCGCGCCTCGCGTTGACCAGCTTGGTGGAGAGCAGGCCGACCTCGCTCACGATCCCCACGAAGTCGCCCGACTTCACGAGGTCGCCCGTCCGCAACGCGCGCGAATAGACCACGACGAGGCCGCTCATCAGGTGGTTCACCAGACCGGCGGAGCCGAGCGACACCATGAGGCCCGTGAAGATGCCGATCGCTTTGAAGGCGTCGGCGTCGGAGCCCGTCGCGAGTCGGGCGAGCAGGGCCGTCAGGTAGTCACCCAGACGCTCGCCCCAGGGTCGCGTGTACGGGAACTCGTGCAGGACGAGGGTCAGCCAGAGATAGGCGGCCACGATGGTGACGGCCCACGCGGTCAGGCGCACCATGACGCGCTGGAACGTGTTCAGGTGCGGCCACATGTCCCGGCCGAGGAGGGAGATGGCGTGGTGATGCGTCATCGTGGTGAGGCGCTCGAGGGCGCGGTCGGCCGAACGGCGGGTGACCCAGAGGACCAGCCCCAGGATGACCGTCGCACCGATGGACAGCGCGATCCCTCTGAGAAGGACCGGCACGCGGCGCTGCTCGCCCCGGGCCTGGAGCGCCGACCGGAGTTGCGCGACGGCTCGCGCGCCGACCGCCTCCAGCGTCTCGCCCGTCGTCGGATCGAGGTCCGCCTCCATGATGGCGAAGAGGGTCTGACCACGGGCGAAGACGAGCGCGCCGTGGAGGTCCCCCAAGGTCGCCGGCTCCACGAAGATCTCCTCGGACCGCACGTCGTCGGGCAGCGCCTCGATCCGCCGAGCGGCGTTGGCGGCGCGGTCGGCAGGACTCACGTGGCGGACCGTGGCACGGAACTCCGCGATCGGGCGGTTCCAGACCCTGAGTGTCGCCCCGGCCGCGCGCCCCAGCGTCGCGGGCGTGTCCTGTCGAGGTGGTTGCGCTTGAAGCGGGGCCGCGACCGCGAGGAGCAGCAGGGCGGCCGAGGCCGCGACCGTGAAGACTTCCCTCAGGCACGTCGGTCCCACGAGGAAGGTCACCCGCGAACGTTGTCACACGGGAGGGGATGTCGCGAATGGGACGAAAGTCCCATCGGGACAGGCGCGGGCATGTTCCTATCGGCTGCGGATCGGCTCGGCGAGCAGCGCTCGTATCAGGGCCCGGGACTGAGCTCCGTCCCAGTCACGGGGACCGACCGCACGGGCCACGGCGCGCCCATCACGCCCGATCAGGAAGGACGTCGGTACGCCGACGACTCCGTACGCGGCTTGGATCTCGCCTCGTGGGTCGACGATGAGGGGGTAGCTCACACCGAGCGCAGCGGCGTACGTCGAGACGGCGGCCGGCTGCTCGCCCGCGCCGACTCCGACGACGGCCAGCCCCTTGGGCCCCAGATCGCGGTGCAGGCGGTCGAGGACCGCCATCTCGTCACGACACGGCACGCACCACGTCGTCCAGAAGGTGAGCAGCACGACCCGGCCGTGCAGCCGCTCCAGTGACAGACGCTGGCCATCGACGGTACGGCCGCTGAACTCCGGCGGCCGCTCCTCGCGGGGATACGCCGCGAGATCCAGCGCTTTCAACCGATCGGCGACGTCGGCCTGACCCGTCTCCGGAGTTGCGAGCACCGTGCCGAGAACCAGCAGCCCTCGCCGCAGCCAGGCGCGACCGGGCACGTCGCGCCGGGTCACTTACTGGGCCTCGACGTCAGCTCCTCGATGGCCTTCAAGATGGGCTCGCTGGAGAACACGATATCGTCGCCCGCGAGGCCCAGGAGCCATTGCTTTCGTAGGATGCCCTGCTGGTCGACGAGGAAGAACGCCCGCAGCGGACGGACCTTGTCGGGCGCGAGAACGCCATAGGCGCGGATCGCCGTGAGCGTCCGGTCGCTCAGGAGCGGGAACGGGAGCTTCAGCGAGTCCGCATAGGTCTTGAGCGCAAACGTGCTGTCCGAGCTGATCGCCAGCACCTCGACGTTCAGGTCCTGGAACTTCTTGTAGTCGGCCCCCCGGGCCTGGACGTTGGCGGTTCACGTCGGGGCCCAGGCGGCCCCGAAGAACTCGATCAGGACCAGCTTCTGGCCCCGGAACCGCCGCAGGCTGATGTCCTCGCCCGTGGTGGCCGGCAGCGTGAAGTTGGGCACGGGTTTCCCGAGCTCCAGCGCCCAGGCGGTGCCGGCGTCCATGCCGAGCCCGCCGAGCAACAACACGCCGATCAGCCATCCGAGTCTCATGATCCTCTCCTCCTCTGTCACTCGATGAGCCGACTCGCACGCTGCAGGGCCACCGGGCTGATCTGAACCTTCAGAGCGCTCGCCACCTTGAGATTCACGACGAGCTCGACCCGTGGATTGATCTCGACCGGGATCGACGCGGGGCTCTCGCCCTTGAGGATCTTCTCCACCAGCCGGGCCGCCTGGCGTCCCGACTCGTAGAAATCGGGGCCGTAGCCGGCCAGCGCGCCCCGCTCGACCCAGAACGCGGCGTTGAACATCGTCGGGGTCTGCTGCTGACTGGTCGCCTCCAGCACGAGGCCGGGGAGGTTCAGTGACATTGACGACGTCGAGACAATTCCGCCGATGTCGTCCTTCCGGACCCGGGCGAGGCTGGCCTGCGCCTCCTCGCGCGTGCGCACGGCACGTTCCACCAACGCCAGCCCGAGTTGCCGGGCCGCGTCCCGGTATATGCCTGCGCGCGCCCGGGAGTTTTCGTCCGCGGCGTCGTAGACGAACATGACCCGCCGCAGACTCGGGATCAGCTGCTTGAACACTTCGAGGCGCTTCGGATTGAGCATCTGATCGAGATCGGTCACCCCGGTGAGGTTGCCTCCCGGCCTGGCGAAGCTCTGGACGAGGCCGAGCTCGACCGGATCACCGGCCGCCTCGGCGAAGACGATGGGAATCCGGGACGTGGCCGCATGCGCGGCCTTCGCCTCGTTCGTCCCGCTGGCGAAGATGATGTCGGGCGCCGCCTCCACCAGCTCTCGAGCCGCCGACGCCAGGGCGCCGAGATCGCCCTGCGTGAACCGCACCCCGATGACGAAGTGCTCGCCTTCGCGGTAGTTCAGCGCGATCAAGCCGTCGCGAAGGCCCACCATGGCCGGGGTCGGTCCCCATCCATTCGTCAGGGCTCCGATCTTCACGGCCTTGCGCGGGCTCGCCGCGTCGCCGGGGACGAGCAGGGCGCCGCCGGGCAGGACCAGCAGGGCCGCGACGAGCGACGCGGTCACGGCCGCGATGGGGATATGGGTCATCGTGCGGAGATCATCCGCGCGCCCCGTTACCACCGCGTTATCGGTCGGAGACGAGCGGGTATAATGCCCGGCACCCAGGCAGCTGGTTGATCCATGCCATTGCTGAGCCTCACGTTGCTGGGCGGCTTCGAGGCCCGGGTCAGGACGAAGGCGATGACCCTGCCTCGAAAGGCCCAGGCCCTCCTCGCGTACCTGGCACTCGCAGGACCTCCGACGCATCCCCGCTCGAAGCTGGCGGCGCTGCTCTGGAGCGACGCCGAGGAGGAGGACGCCCGCAACAACCTCAGGCAGGTGCTGTTCCGAACGCGGCGTGCGCTCGGCACGGCCTCGCGTGTCCTCACGGTGGACGGCGAGCTCGTGGGACTCGATCTCACGGCCGTGGAGAGCGACGTCGGGACACTCCGTCGTCTCGTCTCGGAGGGTGGCGACCACGCGCTTCGGACGGCGGTGCCCTTGTGCGGCGGGACGCTCCTCGAGGGCCTGGAGGTGGGCGACCCCGCCTTCGAGGAGTGGCTCAGGACCGAGCGCACGCGACTCGGCGAGCTCGTGGTCGGCGCTCTCGTCGATCTCCTGCAGCGGGAGGAGCGGCACGGCGCTCTGGAGGGTGTCGTTGCTGTCGCCCACCGACTCCTCGGCCTCGATGCCCTGCAGGAGGGCGCGCATCGCGCGTTGATGCGAGCCTACGCCGGCCTGGGCCGCCGCGCGGCGGCGCTGCGCCAGTACCAGCTCTGCGTCGACGCCCTTCACCGTGAGCTCCAGGCGGAGCCCGAGCCCGAGACCAAGGCGCTCTACCTGGAGCTCCTCCGACAGCCGTCGACGGAAGCCCGCACGGTCGGCTCCCACGCCGCCGGGTCCCGCTCGGGTCAGGCGGGGTCGAAACGGTCGGCGTTGACGGGCCGAACGGCGGAGCTCGGCATGCTGGCGCGCGCGCTCGACGATGCCTTGGCCGGCACCAGTCGGATCGTCGCCGTGTCCGGCGAGGCCGGAGTGGGCAAGAGCCGCCTCGTCGAAGAGGCGGTCGCCGACGCGGTGACGCGCGGATGCATCGTGCTCCAGGCTCGCGCGTACGAGACGGAGCAGGGCCTCCCCTTCGGGCTCTGGGTGAGCGCGCTACGCTCCGCCGGAATCATCGAGAATCCGACCCTCATCGAGGCGCTCGGCTCCGAATGGCGGGACTCGCTCAACCCCCTGTTCCACGACCTGCCGGGCCGACGCCGGCGCGGCAGTGTCGAGACCGAGAACCAGCTGCGACTGTTCGAGGCGCTCACGCGCCTCGTCGGCACCATCGCGGCGGCCCAGCCGGTCGTCGTGGTCCTGGAGGATCTCCAGTGGGCCGACGCGACGAGCCTCAGCCTCCTGGCCTTCCTCGGCCGTCGTCTCCTCGACGCCCGCGCGTGCGTTCTCGTGACCGCGCGGCTCGAGGACGCGGAGCGCGGCGGGCCGCTCCCCACCGTGATCTCGGAGCTGCGGCGTGACGGCCGGCTCGTCGAGGTCACCCTTTCGCCGTTGACCCGAGCCGATACGCGGCGGCTGATCGAGGCCCTCGCTCCTCGGACCCGCGACCGGCTCACGCCCGAGCTCACGGATCGGATCTGGCAGATGAGCGAGGGCAGTCCCTTCGTGATCACCGAGGCCGTGCGGGTGGCCGGCCAGCATCGGTGGCCACAGACGGCCGCCAGCCTCCCGCTGCCCGACCGTGTCCGGCAGCTGATCCTCGACCGGATCGATCGCGTGAGCTCAGCGGCCCGGACCCTGGCGGAGGCCGCGGCCGTCGTTGGCGGTGCCTTCGAATACTCGCTCCTGCGCCGCGCGGCCGCGATGGCGGACGGCGAGGCCGCGGAGGGCGTCGAGGAGCTGCTGCGGCGCGGTGTCTTCCGCCAGGTCGAGGAGCACTTCGACTTCACGCACGACCGCGTGCGGGAGACGGTCCTCGGCACCCTCATCGTCCCCCGGCGGCGCCGACTGCATCTCGCCGTGGCGGCGGCCATCGAGGAGACGCGCGCGCACGATCTCGACCACCATCAGATTGCGCTCGCGGCCCACTACGAGCAGGGCGAGGACTGGCTGCGCGCGGTCGACTGCTTGCGCCAGGCCAGCCTGGTCACGGCGTCCCGAGGCGCCTTCCGCGAGGCCGCCGACCTGCTCGAGCGTGCGCTGGGGATGCTGGCAAAGCTTCCCCGCGATCAGGAGACGCTCGGCCGGGCGGTCGACGTCCGCGTCGAGCTGTGGGACCGCGTGCTGGTCCTGCCCGATTTCCGGCGAGGCGAGGAATGCCTCCTCGAGGCCCGGGCCGCGGCGGCCGAGCTGAAGGACGACCGTCGTGCCGCGTTCGTCGCCTCCAGCCTGGCCAATCACGACGTGCAGGTCCGTAACCTCGATCGAGGGCGTCGGCTCGCCCTCGAAGCCCTGGAGTTCGCCGAGCGAGCCGGCGGCGAGATCATCGCGGCGCGAGGCGCCTTCTCCCTGGGGCTGATCCGCTACGCGTCCGGCGACCTCCTGGGCGCGATCGACGCCTTCACCCGCGGCATCAAGGCTGCCGGCGATGACCCGCTCACGACGTTCAGCGTCGGGGTGGGTCTGTGCCACGTGCACCTGCGTGGCCAGCAGGCCGTCGTCCTTGCCGAGCTCGGCCGCTTCGAGGAAGCCCTGCCGCTCGCCCGGGAGGCGCTCGACCGCGCCAATGCGGTTCGCAATCTCTTCAGCACGGCATTCGCGCACTCGGTGGTTGCGCGCGCCCTGCTATTCAAGGGCGACTTCGAAGACGCGCTGGAGCAGCTCGAATCGGGCTTCGAGCTCGTGAAGACCTACGAGTTCGGCCTCGTCCGTCGGATCTACGTCGTGTGGTTGACCATGGCCTATGCGCTGGTCGACCGACCGGAGGCGGCTCTCCGTCTATCGAGCGAGGGACCGCCGCAGTGGCCGATGACGCACGTGGCCCGTGCGCGAGCGCTGATGGCGGCCGGGGATCTCGCCGCGGCGTCGATCGTCGCCCACGAGGCCCTGTCCATCGCGCAGCGCATCGGCGAGCAGACGCAGGAGACCGCTGCGCTGATCCTGCTCACCGAGATCCATGGGGGGCCGAACGCCCCGCTCGAGCCAGCCCGCTCCCATGGCGAGGCCGCGCTCGCGATCGCCACCCGCCTCGGCCTCCGAGCGTTCCAGGTGCACTGTCACCGCCAGCTCGGGGAGCTGCTGGTCGGAGCTGGTCTGCGGCATCCCGCGCGCGGGCATCTCCTCGAGGCGCTCGCGCTCTACCAGAACATGGGAATGCAGCGCTGGATCCCGGGGACCTCGGCGCTCTTGACCCAGATCGGGAACGACTGAACCGCCCGCCCATTGACATCGCCTCCCCTCGCGCCTAATACAGGGGCGGATCGTCGGGGGCAGTGCCGCACCAGAGACCTCGGACTCCCAAGGAGGGGCACGCCATGACACGTCAGGTCTCTCGACTCGTCGGGCTGGGGAGCTTGGCTGCTTGTCTGTTCCTGATCTCACCCGCCGTCGCGTCCGCCCAGCAACCCTCGCCGTACCCTCTCGACGACAAGCTGGCGAACGAGCCGGCGCCGTGGACGGTCCCGGGGAAGTGGGGGCCGCGCGGCAACTGGGGCCGGTGGGGGGAGCAGGACCGGCGCGGGATGCTCAACTACATCACGCCCGACCTGATCGTGAAGGCGGCGGGCCTGGTGAAGCAGGGCAAGGTCTATGCGCTCGGCGAGGAAATGCACTCCGACCTCCCGCGGGTCATCACGCCGAGCCGGACCGGCGTGCAGATCATCCAGGAGAACGACGGATACGATCGGGTGACGCAGCCCGGGCAATTCGATCCCAAGCGGCAACAGGGCGCCGCGAGCTTCACCATCATGCACAATCACGTGGGCACGCACCTCGACACGTTCGCCCACATCTATCGCGAGAACAGCCTGTTCAACAACATGCCGCCACCGAAGCCCGTCGGCACGGTCCACGGCGACGCCGCCAGCGTCAAGTTCATGGTTGGCCGCGGTGTGCTCCTCGACGTCGCGAAGTACAAGGGCGTGGATCCGCTGCCGGGGAATTACTGGATCACCCTCGAGGATCTCCAGAACACGGCCAAGGCCCAGAACGTGGAGATCCGCAAGGGCGACATCCTGCTGATCCGCACGGGCTGGCGGAAGATGTGGGATCAGCCCGGCCCCGACGGACGGGTCGATCTCGCGCACCGGCAGTACCTGCAGCCCCAGCCCGGGGTCGGGCCCGACTCGCTGGCCTTCATGAACGACATGGAGATCGTCGCCATCGGCGCCGACACCGCCGCCGTCGAGTGGAACTTCCCGATCGATCCGAACTATCCCAAGAAGGCCTTCGGCGGCTTCCAGGGCCTCCCCTTGCACGTCGACTTCATCTGGAATCGTGGCGCCTACATCCTCGAGATCCTCAACCTCGACGAGCTCGCGAAGGACCAGGCCTACGAGTTTCTCTTCGTCGTCGCTCCGCTGCTGTTGCGCGGTGGTATCGGCGTCCCGGTCAATCCCATCGCCATTCGGTGACACGCACCGCCGGCGGGGCCGCGCCACGCACGCGGCTCCGCCGGCAACCCTCCGCCAGAGCCGTGTCGTGACAGGGGCGCCGCCGGCCGTCGTGCTGCAGGGGATCCGGAAGGCCTTTCCCGCCGGGACGGGCCGACGCCTGGAGGTCCTCGACGTCGAGGGGCTCTCGATCGGCGCCGGCACGTGGACGGCGCTGAAGGGACGAAGCGGCTCGGGCAAGACGACCCTGCTCAACCTGATCGCCGGGATCTCGCTGCCTACGGCGGGCGCCATCGCGGTCGGCGGCGTGGACATCGTCGCCATGAGCGAAGCGCAGCGCGACGGCTTCCGCGCGCGACACATCGGGTACATCTTCCAGACCTTCAATCTGCTCGCCGCCTTCAGCGCCCTGGAGAACGTCATGCTGGCCATGATGTTCACCGACGCCGTCCCCCGTCGGGCGCATCGGCAACGGGCCGCAGACCTCCTGGCCCGCCTGGGGCTCGCCGACCGGCTCTCCCACAAGGCGCACCAGCTGTCGCGGGGCGAGCAGCAGCGCGTGGCGATCGCGCGGGCCCTGGCCAACGATCCGCCCTTGATCCTCGCCGACGAGCCGTGCGCGAGCCTCGACGCCGAGACGGCCCGCGACGTCCTGGCCGAGTTCTCGACGGTGTGCCGGGAGGACGCCAGGACGGTGGTGATCGCCTCGCACGAGGACGCCGCGCTGGCCGCCGCCGATCGGGTCCTGGACATGGCCGAGATCAACCGCGCCGGGGGCCGAGACGCCGCGCGCGAGCGGATGACGCCGGCATGACGCTCGGCACGGTCGCGCTGCGCCATCTCCAGGAGCGCCTCGTCGCGAACGTCCTGACCGTCGTGTCGATCGCGCTGGGCGTCGGCCTCGTCATCGCCAGCGCGCTCCTGACTCGCGGCGTCAAGGAGACCTTCGTCGAGGGCACGACCGACTACGGCCTGGTCGTCGGCGCCAAGGGCAGCCCGACCCAGCTCGTGCTGAACGTCGTCTTCCGCATGGATTCGCCGACGCCGAACATCCTGCTCCCCACGTACGCGGAGCTGGCGGGCGACGAGCGGGTCGAGCTCGCCGTGCCCGTCGCCATGGGGGACGCGTTCCAGGGGTTTCGCTACGTGGCCACGACGCCCGCCTACTTCGCGGCCTTCCGCTGGCGCCGAACGACCTTCACGATGGCGGCGGGCCGGCTGTTCCGCGACGACCCGGCCGGCTCGCCGACCTATGAGGCCGTCCTGGGGGCGGAGGCCGCACGCCACACCGGCCTGCGCCTCGGCGACCGCTTCTACGAGGGCGAGGAGATGGCGGAGTATCCCCTCACCGTGGTCGGGATCCTCCGTCCCACCCGGAGCGCGGACGACCGCGCGATCTTCTTCTCCCTGCCGAGCTACTGGGAGATGAACGAGCTCGCGCGACAGGTGCAGATCAAGCCGCTCACCGCCGTGCTCGTCAGGACCAAGCGCATGTCCGATCTGCCGGCGCTGCATCGCGAGCTGAACGTGTCCGCGAAGACCCAGGCGGCGTTTCCGAGCACGATCCTGCTCGCCATCTTCAATCTGCTCGGCCTGGCCGAGGAGATCCTCACCGTGATCCTGGCGATCGTCGCGATCGTCGTCGTGTCGTACCTCTTCGTCTCGATGTACCGCTCGACGTTCGAGCGCAGGCGCGAGATCGCCACCATGCGCGCCCTGGGGGCGCCCCGAGCCGCGATCCTCCGCATCGTCCTGCTGGACGCCGCCGTCCTCAGCACCATCGGCGCCGCCGCGGGCCTCCTCGCCGGGCACGCCGTCGCCTACGTCGGCGCCCAGCTCCTGGCCGCCCGGGTGGGCGTCGTCATGGATCCCTTCGCGCTCGGCCTCCTGCAGCCGGTCGTGTTCGGGGGTGTCGTCCTCGTCGGCACGCTGGCGGGACTCCTTCCGGCGATGCGTGCGTACCGTGTCGAGGTGGCGGAGAACCTTGCCCCGCTGTCATAGTCGCCGGCACGTCGTCCCGAGCCGGATCGCGCTGCTCGGCGTCGCGCTTCTGAGCGTGGCCGTCGTCGCGCGTGGAGACGAGGCGCCGAGACTGACGTTCGCCCAGCTCGCGGAGTCGATCCGGGCCAATTTCGACGTGACGCAGCAGATGAAGTCCTATGCCGGCAAAGAAGTCGAGATCCACGGCTTCATCATTCCCGCCGGGCCGCCCGACCTCTCCTTCTTCCTGCTCAGTCGCGTCTCGGCCCTGGGCAACTATTGCTGCGAGGTTCCCGTGGGCCAGGACGAGACGGTCTACGTGTTCGGCGCCAAGGGCGTGAAGCTCCCCTTCGATCCCCTGCGCGTGTACCGGGTCCGTGGCGTCTTCGAGGTGGGCAAGCAGGTCGACCGGGCGTACGGCGTCAGCATGTTCCGCATACGCGATGCTCGGGTCGAACACGCCGTCGGCGCGAAGATCTTCAAGGTCGGCGAGACCCCGGCGCCCGTGTCGAAGCCGTAGATGGTACGATCCTGGCGCTCGACGGCCCGGGCGCGGGCGCGACGCGAGGAGGCGCACGATGCTGCTGCAGGAGATGACCTGGCCGGACATCGGCAACCTGTCACGGGACATCCCGGTGGTGATCCCGGTGGCGGCCCTCGAGCAGCACGGTCACCACATGCCGGTCTTCACCGACAGCCTGCTCGTCGGCGAGGTCGTGCGACGGGTCGGCGCGGCGATGGCGGACCGCGTGCTGATCGCGCCGCTCGTGTGGCTGGGCAACTCGCACCACCACATGGATTTCCAGGGCACGCTCTCGGCCAGCCCGCGCGTCTATCTCGACCTGCTCAACGACCTGGCCGAGAATCTGATCGCGCACGGCTTCAGGCGGATCGTGTTCGTCAACGGCCACGGGGGCAACATCACGCCGGGCAAGCAGGCCATCTTCGAGATCCGGCAGCGGCATCGCGACCGAGGCGATCTGCTGTTGCTGTTCGCGTCCTACTGGGACAACGCCAGCCCCAACGCGGGCCGTCACGACCTCGTGCAGTCGCAGATGGGCCACGCCTGCGAGTGGGAGACCTCGATGATGCTGCGGCTGGCCCCGCACCTGGTGAAGGACCACACGCGGGCCGAGCCGGTCGGCTTCGGGTTTGGCTTCGAGCCGGCCTATCGCGGCTGGACGACGAAGGACCGCACAGTGACCGGACACATCGGCCACCCGCGGGCGGCCACGGCGGAGAAGGGCGAGTACCTCTTCGCGACCTACGCGGCCGGCGTGACCAAGCTGCTCGAGGACGTCATCGCCTGGGACGGCAAGAGCTGGGAGATGCCGTAGCCGACGCGCCGGCTCACTTCAGCTTCGGATCCAGGAAGTCGCGCAGCGCGTCCCCGAACAGGTTCACGGCGAGGATCGTGACGGTGATCGCCGCCCCGGGGAACACGACCATCCACCACGGCGGCTTGAAGGCTTCGGCGAGCACGCCGCCCAGCATGTTGCCCCAGCTCGGCATCGGCGGCGGCACGCCGACTCCGACGAAGCTCAGCGCCGCCTCGATGAAGATGGCCGCGCCGAGGTGCCCGGTGGTGATGATCAGGAACGGGGCCACGCACTGGGGCGCCACGTGCCGCGCCATCACGCGCGCGCCCGACGCCCCCAGCGCCCCGGCCGCCTCGACGTAGGCGAGCTCCTTCACCGACAGCACCATCGAGCGGACGACGCGGGTGCTCAGCGGCACGCGCGTCACCGCGATCGCGATGATGACCGTGGCCAGCCCGGCCCCGAGGCCCGCCATCAGCAGCAGCGCGAGAATCAGCGCCGGAAGCGACATCAGGACGTCGAGCACGCGCTGGCTGATGAGATCCACCCGGCCGCCCAGATAGCCGCTGGCCAGGCCCCAGAGGAAGCCGATGGTGTCGCCGATCAGGACCGAGCTGATCGCCACCAGCAGGGTCACGCGCGCGCCGAAGATGATGCGGCTCAGCACGTCGCGCCCGAGGTGATCGGTGCCCAGCACGCGGTTGCCGAGCGGCGGATCGCGGGTGAGGGCGTAGTTCGCGGTCAGGGGGTTGTAGGGCGCCAGCCGCTCGGCCATCGCGGCCACGGACACCAGCGCCAGCAACAGCAGCGCGCAGACGCCGCCCAGCGGCGAGGAGCGGAAGAAGCGCGCCACGGCCATGTGGCGAGACGCGGCTACTGGTAGCGGATGCGGGGATCGAACCAGCCGTAGCTGACGTCGACCACCAGGTTGATGAGGACGAAGATGACGCCGTAGAGCAGCACGAGGTTCTGGATGAGCATCCAGTCGCGCTCGGCGACGGCGAACACCAGCGCCAGGCCCAGCCCGGGCACCCCGAACGCGCGCTCCACCGCCACCGAGCCGCCCAGCAGCGCCCCGAGCGCCGTCCCTGTCACGGTCATGATGGGCAGCATGGCGTTGACCAGCGCGTGGCGCCGCACCACGACGGCCTCGCGCAGGCCCTTGGCCCGGGCGGTGCGGACGAAGTCCTCGCCCAGCACCTCCAGCACCGAGGAGCGCGTGATGCGCGCCATCATCGCCGCCAGCGCCAGGCCCAGGGCCAGGGCCGGCCCCGCCGTCATCTGCAGATTGCGGACCGGATCGTCCCAGAGGTACGCGATGGTCAGCGGCGGTCTCCACGTGAGAGTGAGGACGAGCGAAAGCACGATCATCAGCGCCACCCAGAAGCTGGGGATCGCCATGAAGAGCGTGACCACGAGTCGGAAGACATAGTCGGTCCGCGAGTTTCGCCACACGGCCCCGATCACGCCGACCGGCAACCCGATCACCCACGAGAGGACGACCGCCATCAGCGCGATCTGCCCGGTGATCGGTGCCCGGCGCACGATGAGCTCGCGGATGGGCTCGCCGCGCCAGAACGACTTGCCCAAGTCGCCGCGCACGACGTCCTGCAGCCAGTCCAGGTACTGCAGGACGTACGGTCGATCGAGCCCCAGGCTTGCTCGCGCCGCCTGGAGCTGCTCCTTGCTGAGAACGTACATGCCCGCGCCCTCGCCCGAGATCGCCGACAGCGGATCACCGGGCAGCACGCGCATCGCGATGAAGATGAGCAGCGTGACGCCGAACAGCGTCGGGATCGCGATGAGCAGGCGCTGGGCCAGGTACTTGCGCACCTGCCGCTAGCGGTCCAGCCAGAAGGTGTCCACGCGACCCAGCTCCGAGAAGACTCGGGCTTCGCTGTTGTGGCCCTTCACCGTGTTGCGCCACATGGGCAGGTGGTCGGTGAACCCGATCAGGTAGAGCGGCGCCGTCTGGTCCAGGAGCGCCATGCCCTGCGCGAAGAGCTGCTTCCGCTTGCCCTTGTCCCGCTCGCTGTTGATCTGCTTCAGCAGCTTGTCGAACTCCGGGTTGGAGTAACGCGAGAAGTTCAGGGAGCCGCCCGTCTTCAGGCACATCTCCCAGCCCGGCCCGGGGTCGCCGATGGGCGAGCGGTACTCCGTCTGCACCATCATGTCGAAGGTGCCCTTCTTCAGCTCCTCGATCAGGAGCGCCCGCTCCATCACGCGGATCTTGGTCTCGATGCCGAGCGTGCGGCGCAGCTCGTCCTGGAAGGCGGGGGCGAGGATCTCGGCGTGGGGCGCGACGGAGGCCGACACGAAATCGACGTTCTTGATCCCGTCGGCCACGCCGGCGGCGGCCATCAGCTTCTTGGCCTCGGCGAGGTCGGCGCTCTTGTCCGCGCGATAGGCGGGCAGCGCCTCGAGCTCCTTCAGCGGGGTGGCGAACTCGCTGGCGTGGGTCATCCAGCGCGTGAGCATGATCGGCTCCTGGGTGCCGAAGGCCTTGATCAGATTCTGCCGGCTGACCGCCAGGTTGATCGCGCGCCGCACACGGGGATCGTTGAAGGGCTTGCGCTCGTTGTTGATGTGGACCTGGTACGAGTTGAACTCGCCCGGATACCGCACCGTCCCCACGATGTCCTTGCGCCGGATCCCCTCCTGGTGCGTCTCGAGCGACACGTTGGGCGAGTAGTCCGCCTGGCCGGTGAGCACCGCCGTGCCCCGGTCCGTCCAGGCCGGGATGTGCAGCAGCTCGATGCCGTCGAGATAGGGGATCTCCGGATCCCAGTAGTTCGGATTCCGCACCATCACCCACTTCTCGGCAACCTTGCGCTCCTTGAACATGAAGGCGCCGGTGCCGGGGGCGATCACCTTGCGGAGGTCCTGGTTGTTCTCGTCGAGGGCCTTCTTGGAGTAGATGATCATCGACGAGGGCGTGAAGAGCTCGAGGAAGTACGGCTGCGGCTCCTTGAGGATGAACCGCACGTTGAGGCGATCGATCGCCTCGAGCTTGGCCACCGCCGAGAACTGGTCCTTGTAGATGCTGGCCATGCCGGCCGGTGGGAAGACGATGCGCGAGAAGGTGGCCACCACGTCGGCCGAGCTGAACGGCGTTCCGTCGTGGAACTTCACCCCGTCGCGCAGCTTGAAGGTGTACGTCTTGCCATCCGACGACACCTTCCAGCTCTCGGCGAGATCCGGGATGATCGTCTTGAGGCCGTCGGCGGGATTGAAGCGAACCAGGTTGTTGTACATCTGCCCGAGGACGAACCGGAAGGCGCCCTGGTGCACGTCGAAGTGCGCCACCTCCGCCGGCCCCGCCCACTTGAGGACGCCCCCGCGCTTGGGGTTCGGCTCGGCGGCACGAGCACGATCGGAGCGCGCCGCCGCCCGGGCCCGCGCCGCTCCCTTCAGCGACCACGCGGCCACCGCGGCCCCAGCCGTCGTCTTGAGGAACCGCCTGCGATTCACGTTGCCGACGAGACGGGGCTGGTCCATGTCGCGCGCCCTCCTTTGGGTTTGCGCGGCTACCGTACGCGCGTGGCCACGCGGTCGTCAACCGGTGTCCCTCGTCCCGGTGATTCCGCGTGGCTCCACCGACGGTTCCACCCGCTCGCCGCGTTCATCCGTATATGCTGCCGAAGGGCAGGAGTGGCCATAACGCGCGATGATCCGCGATCTCTTCGAGGACGACACGCGAGACGTGCCGCTCGCCCCGGGGGCGATGCTGCTGGGCGGGTTCGCGCGGCCCTTCGAGACTCCGTGCATCACCGCCCTGCGCCGGGTCGTGGAGCTCGCGCCGTTCCGCCACATGATCACACCCGGCGGTCACCGGATGTCGGTCGCGCTCACTAACTGTGGGGCCCTCGGCTGGGTCACGGATCGGACCGGCTACCGCTACGACAGCCACGATCCGCAGACCGGGCGCCGCTGGCCAGCCATGCCGGACGTCTTCGCGGACCTGGCCGCACAGGCGGCGACCCGGGCGGGTTTCGACGGCTTCACACCCGACGCCTGTCTCATCAACCGGTACGAACCCGGCGCGAGGCTGTCGCTGCACCAGGACAAGAACGAACGCGACTTCTCGGCCCCGATCGTCTCCGTCTCCCTCGGACTGCCGGCGGTCTTCATGCTCGGCGGACTACGTCGAGCCGACACGCCACGTCGCGTGCCACTGGCCCATGGCGACGTGGTCGTCTGGGGTGGTCCCGCTCGACTCCGGTATCACGGGGTCATGCCACTGGAGACGGGACATCACCCCCTGCTGGGCGCCTACCGCATCAACCTGACGTTCCGACGAGCGGGCTGACCGGCCGACGGAGTCCCATCACGGATCCGGCGCCACGAGGATTCTCGGCGCTTGTCGGCATCGGAGCCATTGGCTACGATCTCCACCGAGAAGGATCTCAGCCCATCCCATGGCCCCGGTGAACGAGACGGCGAACGATACTCAGGGGCGACTGCTCCAGGTCGTCGCGCACGCCGACTTCGAGGTGCTGCCGGGACTCTACGCGTTCGTACCGCTGGCGGGCCCCCCGCCGAAGCTCCGTGACGACGCCCTCGCATGCGTTCGCGATGGAGCGGGCTGGAGCGAGCTGGTTCCGGCGGACGGGCCGGCGCCCGCGATGGTCTTCAAAATTTTGGCGTTCCACTTCCATCCGGACTACGACGCCACCGGATTCGTCGGCTGGCTCCACTCGCACCTCGCGCGGGCCACCGGCACCGGCCACATCGTGGTGTGTGGTCGCTCCCTGCGCGGGGGCGGCGGCCACACGCGCGGAGGCATCTTCGACTACTGGGGATGTCCGGCCGACGCCGCCGAGCGAGTGCTGGCCGAGATCGAGATGCTGCGCGAGCGCGGCCGGCGCCCACCGCGCCCTCACGTGGGACCGCAGGGAGGCTGCCTGCTCTGCGAGGCGCTGGATGGTGTGCGCGGCTTCCCCATCGTCGCCGAGAGCGCACGGGCCGTCGCCGTCCTCAACGAGGCGGGGGCCTCCTCGCGCGGTCACTGCGTGTTCTTCCCGCGCCGCCACGCCCCGCGCCTGGACGATCTCGACACCGCCGAGATGGCCGAGTTGTTCGGCCTCGTCCACCGCGTCGCGAAGGCCCTCGGCGTCGAGCACTACAACGTGATCTCCAACAACGGCGATCGCGCGGGCCAGACGGTGTTCCACGCCCACGCTCACATCGTGCCAAAGCCGAACGCCGGTACCGGCCTCGTCCAGCAGGTCGGCCTCGGCACCGTCGATCAGGGCGGGATGGCCGAGGAGCTGAAGCGACGGCTTGGCTCCTGAAGACCACAGGCCCGTGAGCCGGGCCCAGGCCTCGCCCGCTCGCGCCGGCTGGCGGGCGCGGCTCACCGACCCGATGGTGCGCGCGGTCGTCGCGCTCGGCATCACGCAGATCACCGCCTGGGGCACGAGCTACTACTGCCTCGGCGTGCTGGCCGGCCCGATCGGCCAGGACACCGGCTGGAGCCGGGGATTCGTCTTCCTGGGCTTCACCGTTGCGCTGCTCGCCATGGGCCTCGTCTCGAGCGCCGTGGGCCGGGCGATCGATCGGTACGGTGCGCGGGTGGTGATGACGCTCGGCACGGTGCTGGTGTCGGCCGGTCTGTTCGCGCTCGCCCACGTCCGCAGCGAGGCGACATATCTCGCGGTCTGGGCGTTCCTCGGCCTCGGAATGCGCCTGTGCCTGTACGACGCCGCGTTCGCCGCGCTCGTTCAGGTGGCACCCTCGCGCGGGCGGAAGGCGATCTCCTACCTCACCCTGTTCGGTGCCTTCGCCTCGTCGGTGTTTTGGCTCGTTGGCCATGCGTTGAACGAGCAGGTGGGTTGGCGGCAGACCCTCGTCCTGTTCGCGCTCATCAACCTCGTGGTGTGCCTGCCGCTCCACTGGCTCGGACTCGCGCGGAGGGAGACCGCCGACGTCGCGCCCTCCGGGGCGGACGCCGGCGCGGCGGTCGACGACGGGCCGCCGCTCGAAGGACGAGCGCGCTCCGTCGCCATCGTGCTCTTCGCCCTCATCATGTCGCTCAACGGGTTCGTCTTCGGCGTCATCTCGGTGCAGCTCGTCTCGCTGCTCGAGGCTGCCGGGCTGGCGACGGCGGCCGCGGTCTGGGTCGCCTCGATGAAGGGGGTGGCACAATTCGTCGGGCGCGTCGTCGAGATCGTCTTCGCCCGCAACCTGCGCGCGATCACGGTCGGCCGCATCGCCGTCGGCGTCCTGCCCCCTTCGCTGCTCCTGCTGCTGGCCGGCACCGGCAGCCTGCCGCTCGTCGTCGCCTTCACCCTGATCATGGGCGCGTCACAGGGCGTCATCACGATCGTGCGCGGCGCGGTGCCGCTGGCACTGTTCGGCGTGAAGGGCTACGGCGCCGTCCTCGGCGTCATCGCCACTCCCGTCCTCGTGGTCAACGCCGCCTCGCCCACCGCGTTCGCCTGGATCGTGGATCGGTGGGGCTGGGGCACCGGCCGCGTGGCGTTGCTGGTGAGCTGCTCCGCGGCCTGGCTCGCCATGGAGCTCATGTCACGCTGGTACGAGCGCCGGCGAGCGGTCGTCGGCCGCCCCGATGCGCCGCCGGACCGTGCCTGAGGCACGGTCTACGCCGGCGCGACAGCCTTCTCGTAGCACCGACTCACCGGGTCGTCGGTGTACGGTCCGAATGGCGGGATGCGCCGGAAGCCGAGACGTTCGTACAGCCGGATCGCGGCCTGCTGATGGATGCCGGTCTCGAGACGCAACAGCGTGACGCCGTGCGCCCGGGCGTGCTCCGTGAGGTGATCGACCAGTAGCTCACCATACTTGCGGCCGCGAAACTCCGGCCTGACATACATCCGCTTCAGCTCGCCATACTCGCGGCCGAACAGCTTGATCCCGCCGCACCCCGCTGGCGCGCCGTCGACGCGCAAGACAAAGAACGCCACGCCCTCCTTGATCAATCGCTCGACGCTGAACCCGTGCCGGCTCTCGGGCGGATAGAACGACTCCAGGTGGGTTTGCAGCTCGTCGATCAGACGCACGGCGTCGGGGGTGTCGGGACGCTCGGCGGTGATCGTCGTGGTCGGCATCGCGCCATCCTGCCGTGTGAGACGGAGGCGGTCAAGCCGACCGAGCCACCCGGCGACTCGATGCCGGCTCTTCTCGACTGCGATAGTCTCGCTCACAGGGCCGAGAGCCGAACCCTCGACGCGAGGAGAGCGAGATGGCCGCAACACCCCCGATGGTACTCACCGAAGACGAGGCGCTGGAGCTCCTGGCCTTCCTCGTGACCTCGGCGCGCACGCAACTCGACGAGGCCCCCGAGTATGGCTCGCTCCGGCTGCTCACGGCCGCGGGCCGGCTCGCCGATGCCGTGGCCGGCCGCGTTTCCTCGGGAACCCGGGCGCTCGTGACCGGGCCGCTGCGCCAGATCCCGGAGCTCGCCGTCCGGACCGCCGATCCCGAAGGCTACGCCGCGGCGCTCGACGAGGTCTGTCGCGCGGTGGGCCAGCATCTCGCCGTCCACTTCGGTCTCGACCGGCGCGCGCCGTGACTGCGGCCGGTTCGCCGCCGCCGAATCCGGTCCTCGAGGCCATCCGGAGCCGGCGCATGGTGCGAGCCTTGACTGACCGGCCTATCGAACGTGTCCAGCTCGAGGAGGTCCTCGAGGCCGCCCGCTGGGCGCCCAGTGCGGGCAACCGCCGCCTCCATCGCTTCGTCGTCGTCCAGGACCCGCTGACGCTGCGCGTGCTCCGCATGGTGGCGCCGGGGATGTTCCAGCACCCGACCGCCGTGGTGGTGATCTGTATCGACCAGCGGCGCGTCGCCAGCTTCGGCATGCGGCCGACCGGCAAGGGACTTTACGTCGACGTCGGCACCGCCGGCCAGACGATACTTCTGGCCGCCCACTCCCTGGGGCTCGGCGCGGGCGTGGTCACGTCGTTCAGCCAGGCGGCGGTCGGAGCGGTGCTGAATCTCCCCGGCCACCTGAGCCCGGAGATGCTCGTCTGCCTGGGATATCCGGCCCCCGTCCAGCCGCCCGGCATGCGGTCCCGCGGCCGAACCACCTGGCAAAGCCTGACCGACTGGGAGCGCTTCGCGACTCGCCACGACGGCTGACGGCCGCTGATTAGGAGGTCTCTCATGGCCAAGATCGCGATAGTCGGTGCTGGCGTGTGCGGGCTCGCGACCGGGATGCTCCTCGCGCGTGACGGTCACGACGTCACGATGCTCGAGCGCGACACGGCCCCTGCCCCGAGCTCTCCCGACGACGCGTGGGAGCACTGGGCGCGGGGTGGCGTCGCGCAGTTCCGCCAGCCGCACTACCTGCATCCCCGTGTCCGCCACATCCTCGACGCCGAGCTGCCGGATGTGCGCGACGCCCTCGTGGCGGCCGGCGCGCTGCGCTTCGATACGCTCCGAACGGCGCCTCCGTCCCTCCCTCGCATCGAGCGCCGTCCCGACGACGAACGGTTCGTCACGCTCACCGCACGCCGCGCCACGCTCGAACACGTCATCGCTCGAGCCGCGGCGGCGGAGCCTCGCCTGGAGATTCGCCGCGGCGTCGCCGCGTCCGCTCTCGTCACGCGCGGTCGCGCTGCCGTCCCGCACGTCATCGGCGTCCGCACCGAAGCGGGTGAGGAGATACACGCCGACCTCGTGGTGGATGCGATGGGGCGGCGCTCGCCGCTACCGCGATGGCTCGAGGAAGCGGGTGCCGCGCCGCTCCACGAGGAGGCGGAGCCGTCCGGATTCGCCTACTACACGCGCTACTTCCGGTCGAAGCACGCGAGCGGCCCCGAGCCGCGTGACCGGCTCCTGGCCGCCGCCGGATCGTTGTCGATCCTCACGCTACCCGCCGACAGCGGCACCTGGTCCGTCACGCTCTTCGGGTCCTCCGGCGATCGCCCACTGACGCAGCTTCGCGACGCCGATCGATGGACGGCCGTCGTGAGGGCGTTTCCGCTGCACGCGCACTGGCTCGACGGCGAGCCAATCACCGGCATCCTGCCGATGGCCGGCATCCTCGACCGCCACCGGCGTCTGGCCCCGGACGGCCGTCCGGTCGTGACCGGCCTCGCCGTCGTCGCCGACGCGTGGGCCTGCACGAATCCGTCGCTGGGGCGTGGCGTCGCGCTCGGCCTGCTCCATGCCACACGCCTCCGGGACGTCATCAAAACGGAGCTCGCGGATCCCCAGGCGTTTGCGCTGGCCTGGGATAGGGTCACCGAGACGGAGCTCACCCCGTGGTATCGGGCCACCGTCGCCGGCGATCGCGCGCGGCTCGCGGACATCGAGGCGGCCCGCACCGGAAGCGAGCGCCCTGGCCCGAGCGACCCGGCGGCCAAGCTGGTCGTGGCGCTCGCCAGGGCGATGGCTCACGACATCGACATCTTCCGCGCCTTCATGGAGATCGCCTGCTGCCTGACGTCCCCGCGGCTCGTGCTTGCGCGGCCGGGTTTCGCCGAGCACGTCCTCGAGGTCGCCGGGCGCCACGAGGGCCCGCCCCCGGCCGGGCCGACGCGCGACGAGCTGCTACGGCTGATGGCCTGAGGCCAGCACGTCGCCCTGATCGGAAATCGCTACGTCGTCTCGGCCCAGATCCGTCACGATGGTGTCCAGATGCGGAGCAGGCAGACGCGCCTCGCCGTCCCCTGGGCCCTCGCGGCGCTCATCGCACTCGCGGCCGATCCCGCGCTCGGTCAGTCCCGGGCGGATCGCTTCGCCGCTCTCGCCTACCTACAGTTCAGTGTCGGAACCAAAATGGTGGAGCGGTGTTCGACACGCTTTCCGGAGTTCCGGGAGCTCGGCGCCAGTGTCGTCGCGGCCTGGTCCCAGAGGCACCGCGCGCAGATCTACCATGGTCGTGAGCTTTCGCTGAAGGCCGCCGAGCGGGGCGAAGCCAACGTGGATCGAGAGGTCGAGCGACGCTTCCAGGCCACGATCGCCGAGTTCGCGCACAAGTCGGAGGCGGACGCCTGGGCCAATTGCGAGGCGGCCTTCCGCGAGTTCGAGATGACCGACTAGGTAGCGCCCCGGCTCGATCCCGTACGGCCTAGCGGCGCGGCAGGCGCGCGAGGCCGTCGTAGAGGTGGATGGTCGAACGCATCGCCTTCACCCAGTCACCGAGGTGGAGGCTCTCGTTCTCGGAGTGGGCCTGGGTGTGGGGATCGGCCACGCCCATGAGGATGCAGGGGCCCCCCTTCAGGAGGTCGGCGAAGGGCTGGACGAAGCCGATGGTGCCGCCCGCCCCGACCATCGCGGCGTCCTTGCCGAAGCCAGCCTTGAGCGCGGCGCGCGCCGCCTCGAACGCAGGCCCCTCGGGATCCGTGGTCCACCACGGGGTGGTCCCGGTGACGGAGGCGGAGACCTTCACGCCGTAGGGCGGCTTGGTGGTGAGCTTCTTCACGATCAGCCGACCCGCCTCGCGCGCGTGCATGCCGGGCACGGTGCGGAGCGAGAGCCGCGCACGCGCCGCCTCGATGATCTGGTTCGTCGAGCCGTGGAACGGCCGCGCCTCCAGCGCGATCACCGTGAGGGCGGGTCGCGTCCACTGGCGCTCGAGCAGGGAGTACTGCGCCTCGCCCCAGAGTCGCACGCCCGGGAGCATCCCGGCGTCCTTCTTGAACTTGGCCTCCGACAGCGGGAGCTTGCGGATGCGCGCGAGCTGCCTGGCGCTCGGCCGCGCCACCTTCGCGTAGAGGCCGGGGACGTTGAGGGCACCGTTCGGCTTGCGGAGGTCGGCGATCATCGCGCAGAGGATCTGCACGGGATCGGGCACGGGCCCGCTGCTACCCGAGTGCAGCGGTTGATGGAGGCCCTGCACCTCCACGTCCACCTGACAGAGGCCGCGCAGCTGGTACACCAGCGCGGGGTGTCCCACGTCGTAGTTCCTGGTGTCGGTGAGGACGATGACGTCCGCGCTCATCCTGGCCCGGTACTGCTGGAGGAACCGGTCCAGGTGCCGGGAGCCGATCTCCTCCTCGCCCTCGATGATGAACTTCACGTTGAGCGGCAGGGTCTTCGCGGCGCGGAGATAGGAGCCCACGGCGGCCACGTGGGCCATCACGCCGCCCTTGTCGTCGGCGGTGCCGCGCCCGTAGAGCCGGCCGCCGCGCTCGGTGGGCTCGAAGGCGGGCGAGAGCCACTTCTCCGCGCGTCCCGGGGGCATGACGTCGTGGTGCCCGTAGAGGAGCACGGTGGGCGCACCCGGACGGTGCAGCCAGTCGCCGTAGACGTACGGGTGCACGCCGGGGACCTCCAGCACTTCCACGTTCTCGACCCCGGCATCTCGGAGCGCCTGCGCCATGCGCTGCGCGGAGCGGCGCACCTCTTCGGGGGGAAAGCCCGCCGCCGACACGCTGGGGATGCGGCACAGGGCCACGAGGGTCTCCCGCCAATGCTCGAGCCGTGCATCGAGGTCGCCGAGCACCGCCCGCACCATGCCGTCCGTCCAGTCCTCGCGTCGGCGATTGATGGCTCGCCCTCCCGATCGTGTCGAGGTCAGCGACCGGCCGGGACGACGACCTGCGTGCGTGAGCGGACGTGCGGCGCGAACTGGTACCAGCCGCGCATGGCACCGAATTCCGGGGTGGTGACGGCGGCCGGGCTGTCGAGCTCGTAGATCGTCGTGTAGATCCGGCGCGCCGTCCGCTCGGTCTTGCCGGACGTGCTCTCCGAGATCTCACCGGAGGAGACGTAACGTCGGCCACGCCTCACCCCGGGACACTTCAGCGCGTCGGGTAGGTGAACCATGTCGTACCACCGATTCCATTCGGCCTCGATCGAGGCGTCGACCTCAGCGGTGACGATCAGCAGGCACTCGGGGAACTCGGACATGGCGTGCTCCTCGTCAGAAGATTTGGCCTCGACCCTTCACGACTTGCCGGTCAGCTTCGCGACGAGAGGGGCCAGCGTCTCCATGTAAGGCTCGAAGGTGACGAAGTAGGAGAGGCCCCATCGCTCCCGGCGCGCGTGCAGCGTGTCGATCATTTCGTCCACGGAGCCGATCAACACGAAGGGCGCCTCGAGGATCTCTTCGACACTCAGCTGCGTCCAGGTCTTCTGGAGCTCCTCCGCCGCCTCACGCCGGTGATCCGTCACGATCACCCGCTGGATCTGGGCGCTCAGCTCGAGACCACCGAGTCGCTCGCCGGCTGCCTCCCGCACCACCCGCATGCGCTCGTCGATGCCCGCCACCTTCCACCCGGACATGTCGGGCGTCGTGCCGCCACGCGTGAACGTGATGCCCGTGAAATTCACGGTGTCAGCCTCTTTCGCCGCCAGCGTCAGGAGCTGCCGGCCGTTGCCCCCGATGATGATCGGCGGATGGGGCCGCTGCACGGGGCGGGGATGAATCGTGTGGCCTGCGACGCGGTAGTGCTGGCCCGCGAAGTCGACCTCGGCCCCGCCGAGCAGGGCCTTGATGACCCGCACCGACTCCGCGAGCCGCTCGACCCTGACGCCGCCTCGATCGAAGCGGAGTCCCGCCTGCTCGTACTCGAGCTGCACGTAGCCCGCGCCCAGCCCGAGCTCGAATCGACCGTCCGTCAACAGGTCCATCGTCGCCGCCTCCCGCGCGAGCAGCACGGGATGGCGGAGATCGTTGTTGAGCACGTTCGTGCCGACCCTCAAACTCTTCGTCGCGTCGGCGGCACTCATGACCGCCGGGATCGTCGCCAGCATCGCGGCCAGGTGGTCAGGCACGAGGAGCACGGAGTAGCCGAGCTGCTCGGCCTTGCGCGCCTTGTCCTGCCACCCGGCCCGCGAGGCGGCGTCCCGAACATTGATCCCGAACCGGAACGGCTTCACGTCTCGATCACGGCCTCAGTGGCTGTGACCGGCCGCCTTCTGCAACTCGGAGAGCGGAACGATACGGCCGTGCAGCGGCAGGAGCTGATCGACGGCGAGCCCCTGCTTCGTGATGTTCTCGAGCAGGCTGACGTTGAACGGGCTGGGCGGGCTCATCGGCGCCGTGTTCGGCGCCGGGGGCGTGTACGCGTCGGCCTGGATGAGGAGCTTCTCCTTCGGGAGATAGACCATCAGCATGTCGTCGGCGTGGAGAATGCCCGCGATGTGGCGCACCTCGACCGTGCGCGTCCCGTCGGTCAGCACCCGGCGGTCGCGCACACCCTCGACCGTGGCCTTCTTACCCGACTTGGCGAGATGGTCGGGACCCACGGTCGCCGGGGAAGCGAGGACGCGCTCGAAGTACGGACGACCGACGTCGTGCGTGACGATCGTCGCGCCCTCACCCGCGAACGCGCGGACCCCGCCGGAGTGGTCGAAGTGGTGATGGCTGACGACGAGGTACTTGATCGGCTTGCCCGGCACGAGCGTACGCGCCTCGGCGATGACGGCCAGGGCGCGGTCGTCGTTGAGCGGGCCCTCGGCGACGATCAGATGATCCTTCATCTCGATCACGACGCTGTGATGCGAGCCTCCGGTCAGGTACCACACCCCGTCGGCGGCCTTCTGACTCTGCACCCGCGTGTAGGGATTGCCCGCCTGCCGCACGTTGTCGGGCACTGTGATGTCGGCGGCGGCGTTGGGCCGGACCTCGGTGACCGTGAGCTCCAGCGCAGGGAAGCCCCCATAGCTCTGCCGGATCTTCGTGGGGAACTTCACGCCCCCGAAGTCGCGGTAGTCCGCGTAGCTCACCGTCACGGCCATGTCGCCGAGCACAGGGCTCGCCATGGTCGCCTCGACGCGCTCGATGAGGCTGGCCGCGTCGAGGAAGGCCGTGGCCTTGAACTGACCCGGGACACCGAACGCGATCGTGCGCCCCTGGCTCCCGGCGGGATTCGCCATCGCGGCCTTGACGACCCCGTGCGGTGTCGACCAGAGCTGGAACTGACGGTCGCCGAGCGCGATCGGCGCCGCGACCGTGCTCTCGCCCACCACGTTCCACGCGTGATTACCGCTGACGACGGCGACCGCCTTGTGCTCCCCTCGAACGTACGGCCCACCCCCCTGGGGCGGCTCGAGCGTCCGCGTCCTCACCATGTCGTCGCGGAGAGACGCCGTCTCGTAGTTCACCAGGCGGGTGAAGTTCCGCACGGTGAACTGCGGCCACGCCATGCCCGGCGTCTGGCTCTGCCCGGCCCAGAAGAAGACGCCGGCCCCCTGGATCTCGATCGACTTGACGTCGGTCGTGCCGAGCGCCTTGGCGGCCGCCTCGACGGTCGCGCGAGCGTCCTGGGCCTGCACGGTGAACGGCACGAGCAACAGGACTGCGGTCCACAGCACCACCAGCATGCGCATTCCTGGCCTCCTCTCTGGTCTCCTGAAGGGTGGGTCGTTGGATCTCCCGACGTCGAGATCCTGCCCCAGCCGCCGGTGGTTGTCGACCGATCTCGAATTTGGGCACCCAATCCCCGACGCGTCCGCTTGCCTTGATCGACCGGCCGGGCTTATATGCATCGAGAAGCCTCGCCGGAGGGATTCCCATGACAGCCAGAGCCCTCCAGGGCGTGCGCCGTCGCGGAGCGGCGACGGCGGGCTCACGCAGGGGAAACAACCACGGGCGAGGAGCGCACGCATGAGGCTCGGCATCACGCTGTGGGGATTCGGTCTTGGCTATCGAGAGGCCGTGGATCTGGCCCCGCGAGTGGAGGACGCGGGATTTCACAACCTCTTCATGGTGGAGAGCCCGCTCGGCAACGATGGCCTGACGACGGCCGCGATGATGGCGGCGCGTACCTCGCGGCTGCTCCTCGGTACGAACATCGCCAACGTCTACGTGCGCCATGCCCGGATGCTCGGCAACGCCGCCGTCGCCATCGACGAGGTCGCTCCGGAGCGACTCATCCTCGGCCTCGGCCCGAACAATCGCACCATGATGACCCAGGCCGGGTTCGTCTGGCGCGATCCCCGCGAGGTCATGCAGGAAACCACGGCCACCCTGCGCGCTGTCTTCGCCGGGAAGCCGGGGCCGGCCCACCGCGCCCCGCGGCCGGCCAGCCACGTCATTCCGATTCACTGGGCGGGGATGGCCCTGGAGACGTGCGCCGCGGCCGGCGCACACGCCGATGGCCTCATGCTCTACATCAACACACCCGCCCGCTATCGGCGCGCGGTGGAGCGCTTTCAACGGGCCGCCACCGAAGCGGGCCGGGATCCCGCCGGCTTGCCGGTGAGCCTGCTGATCCCGACCTTCATTCACGACCATCTGCCGACCGCCCGGCAGGCTGCGCGCGAGTTCCTCGTGCAGTACGCGCGGTGGCCGCATTACGCCAAGACCTTCGAGGCCAGCGGGTACGCGGACGAGATGGCTCGGATCGCCAGCGCGTACGCGGCTGGAGACCTGGCCACCGCCATGTCAGCCCTCTCCGATGCCCTCCTCGACGATGTGTTGCTTCTCGGTCCACCCTCGCGCATCCGCGAGGGCATCGCGCGGCTGGCCGAGGCGGGCGTGGAGTGGATCACGCTGGGTCCCCAGGCCGTCGCTCCAGAGTCGCTCGCCCAGCAGGCCCAGCGCATGACCGCCACGCTCGCGCCCCGATAGCGCCCAGCCGACTCGAGATCAGGATCCCAGCCTGCCGA
>Ga0075420_100000021_pt1 | contig 80562 bp, 80 predicted proteins | sample SoiMetdeltSBSDD4_FD_75296 | JGI IMG/M metagenome (GOLD analysis project Ga0075420, IMG submission 75296) | Bulk soil microbial communities from a Populus tree surrounding site in Tennessee, USA - Soil MetaG P. deltoides SBSDD4 | ecosystem: Environmental > Terrestrial > Soil > Tree plantation...
GCAAAGCTCACTCCATCAGCTACCTCCAAATTAGCATCGAGTATGTATTCACCATTGCCAAGATTCGCAAGAATTTCAGTATCATTTATGGTTTGAACAACATCTGAAAATGAAGAATTGCAGTTTATGGTGATAGTATTTTCACCCTCATTATAGCCTATGCATGCTAGTTCTCCTGCTTCGGCTGTAAAGGGAACATGCTGAGGTTGTTGATATGGTACCAACCCTGTCAAAAGGAAGAGAAGGATAATACCTGCAACAGTAGTAGTAGAATGCTTGTTAAGATTGGTCATACAACTGTTACTTTGAGATTTATCTGGAGGATGCAATCGTGGTTAACTGAGCCTAAAATCTTGGAAGGAGATATATATACTTGCAGGATAACCGCAACAAAATTAAGATTGTTATTTAACCAGGACGTGGAATCACCGTTGTTTCTTCCGTCCCAAATTTTTCTGATACTGCAACATTTATTTTTGTTAGTATCTCATGTGCTTGTCTCAGTGTCAAATTTTGGTCTAGCACTACATGCAGCTGTGCAGAGAATGCATGGCCGAGTGGTCTTATCAGCACATCATCTACGTTTACATCGAACTTCTGCTCGACAAATTTTGCAATCTGGTCTTCCATTTCTGGGTTTTTGACTGCATCTACCAAGACCAGTGAAGATTCTTTGAACGCTTGATATGCCATATAAAAGATGTATCCAGCTATTATCATACTACCTATCGCATCCATGTAAGGTATGCCAAAATAGCCAGCCAAAACACTCGCAAATCCAACAAAAGAAGCGCTACCGTCTTTGATAGAGTTCTTGGCATCTAAATTTAGAGAGATAAGGTTGTACTTCTTTGCAACCCTCCTAACTCTAAAAGCTCTGTGCAGAGAGATGCTGCCTGCTGCGACTAACGTAATCATTGTGATTTCTGGATTTATTACGTGGACAGGATGGACTATCCTTTCGTAAGCATGATAGACTATGAAAGCACCAAGCACCACTATTACTACTGCTGCTATAAATGCGGCAAAGCTTTCAATTTTGGCATAGCCGAAGTGAAATAGCCGACTTTTGGGCTTGTGCAACATAGTTATGCCAAACCAAACTATGAACGAAACAAGCGCATCAGCCATTGAGTCTAAACCATCTGCTAACAAAGTCAGACTGCCCGTTGTAGTAGAGATAACAACTTCTGCGACACCTATAGCTAATAGCGTCCATATAGATACCCATGCCGCACGCTTTCCTTCTTCGAAAGCCCTTGACTTATTGTTACTACTGTTAACCAAGCAATAAGGTTACATGCAGAGATTGTGACTCCCTGTTAATTATCCTTATGTTGGGTGTGTGTTAGTTGTTGTGCATTCTTGGCACTTTCTTCCAACGCACATGCAATTCGAATGTTAGTATTGCGCACACACCTATGGTGCATAGGCGAATGCTGTGTAGTCATTTTGGTTGAGCACTAGAACTATCGTGTTGATGAGTGCCATCGTGCTTGTGCCTACTAGTCTGCGATCTTTCTTCCAGCCTTTCATCCCCACCTTAACTATGGATATTATGTGGGGATGGACCTCGGTTATTTTGCAGGTTCAACCTCAGACTGCGGATAAGTGATATGTATTTTTGCATGGGGCACAGGGATAAAGGATCCGCTGCGAGAAATGTACACACACAGAAACAGCGTTTCAATAATCCTTAGAACTAATTCAATTCGTTCTGTTTCAAGTGCAATCCAAATGAAGGGATTGTTCTGCGAATTTCTATAGTACATAGCCGTCATTATCCTACATGTTATGAGAGATGACAGCTTACACTGACATAATAATCCCATACCGTTACTCACATAATGAATCACAGTCAGTTATTATTTCTCTAGTGAATAAACTGAAAGTAATTCTTCTTTCTTACTTTTTGCAACTTGCCGATGATGGGTATCTGCTGGCCGCAGTTCTTGCAACAGTTGTTATTGTCCAGGTTCCATGAGTCAATGCTAAAACCGTAGCGCCCTATGACTACTGTCCTGCATTCTGGACAATATGTATCTTCCAAAGGATGGCCTGGAACATTTCCTAGGTAGGCATACTTCAAACCCTCTTGCTTTGCAACTTCATAGTGCTTTTCTAGCGTTTCAACAGGTGTGTTGTCAAAATCCATCATTTTGTAGTCAGGATGGAATCGCAGGAAGTGAATTGGAGTATCAGGTCCGAGTTCATCATATACGAATCTGCAAAGCTTTCTCGCTGCATCTAAGTCATCGCCTACCTGGGGCACTATAAGGTCAGTGATCTCGACATGAATCTTTGTCTTGGTTCGGATTTCCTTGAGTGTCTTGAAAATTGGGTCAGCACTAGGTATACCGATATATCGTCTGACAAACTCTTGCTTACCGCTTCCCTTAAAGTCGACTGTGATGCAGTCGAGGAATTGACTCATCATACTAACAGATTCGGGAGTATCATAACCATTTGAAACAAAGATATTGAATATACCGCGCTTGTGCGCTTCTATACCACAGTCCCTTGCAAACTCTATGAAGATCGAGGGCTCATTGTATGTATAGGCTATACCATGAGCGCCGTAGTACTCAGCATTCTCTACGACCTGTTCTGGCGTCATTTCCGTCCCTTCCACTTTGCGCCTCTGAGAGATATCATAGTTCTGACAATATTGACAAAGCCAGTTACAACCTGTGGTAGAAATTGAAAATATGTCAGTGCCAGGCCTGTAATGGGTGACAGGTTTTTTCTCTATAGGATCTATCTGGCCAGCGATCACTCTTCCATAGACAAACAATCGCAGCTTGTCATTTACAACTCCCCTGATTCCACACAGACCGATCCTGCCTTCTGGTATCTCGCACAATCTTGCACACGCCGTGCACTTTACCCTACCATTGGCTAACCTTGTATATAGCTCGGCATCTTTTCCAGGTAAACTCGTCTGCACTGTAAGATTACTTATGCGTTTTAATCTTATAAACCATCGTTAGACGTCGTATTCACAACATCTATTGAGTGTACTATCATGGGGCGGCAAAGCGCACCAATTCTATGTAGTTCGACCTACCTTTAATTTCATTCGGTTGTGTAAACAGATGCTTGCCCCATGTCACCTTAATATCTGCATAAAGCTTGTGGGTGCCAGAAAGGAGAAGGTCGCTACCCTTCAGTTCAATAACCTTATTGACATCAAACAGCAGGGATTTTGCCTCCTCTTCAGTTAATGGGTAAAACGGTGCGTCATCCTTTACTATCGAAACCCATATCCGATATGGTATTTTTGGGTTGCGTGTCCAGAAGAGTGCGGCTTTTCTCACAAGTTTGATCAGTGCAATCCTTCTTCTACCAGATTTAAGATCAATCTCAACCTTCATAATAAAACCCTTGTCATGCTTGTTGTAAGCTCGCTCCCAATTCTTTTGGGAAAATGCATCTCTTATGTCTCCCTGAATTCTGAAACTCAGACTAAGCGTGAGTGGTTGATCAGGTCTGACGCTTTCTTGGGATTTGGCAAGTGTGGTGTGGTCAATGAAACTATTATTATCTGCCATGTGGCAGAAAAGTATCATTTATATCTTCAATAAGTAGTTGTTGTCAGTATAACGCACATGTTTGTGGAAATTGCAGATGTCAAAGATAACGAAATTGAGTTAAAAATACGTGAAGAAGATATCTCCATTCTGTATATCCTTCAACATGAACTACTGAAGGAAAAGAGCATAGATTTTGCAGGAGTTGTCCAGAAGCATCCGCTTACAAAAGACTATCAGTTGAGAGTAGGTACAAAGAGAAAAGACCCAATGGAAGTCATACAGGATGCATCAACTTCTGCACAGGAGTACTCTAAAGAGCTTCTCATCATGGTCAAATCTGCTATCAAGAAGTAGCGAGGTTCCCACACTCTATGCGTTTTTGTCCAAAATGCGAAACACGATTGAGGCCTCCACCAGGAGATGAGGAGAGCATGGCCTGCCCAAAATGTGGGTTTAAGACTAAAAGGATTGAAGAGGAGGGTAGGAAAGAAGTAGACATCAGACCCAATCAAGACGTTTCTCTCAAAGTCATGGAGGGGGACAGCGTTGAGGCACTACCGACGACCGCGATAGACTGCCCACAGTGCAAGAACTTGACTGCGTATTGGTGGATGCTCCAGACAAGATCTGCTGATGAAGCAACCACTCAATTTTATCGATGCACCAAATGTAATCACACTTGGCGCAACTACGCATAGTCGACACTTCAAAATACCTACCGTCCACTATTATCCCTCCCCATTATTACCCTCTCCTATGTAGAGAATATGCTAGGCTACTGGGAAACTGATCGGTAATTTTTTACAAAGCAGTCGAATTATAAGGTGTTCGTTGATAGTCTCAAATGATGCCATATACTTTGAAATCAGATACCGTTTATTGAAGAACATCTGAGAAATCGGTAGTGGAATACTAATAATAATTCCTGATTCCTTACGGTGAAGAATTACTTGTTTGCTTGAGATTAATTAATGACGAGCAGGCACAGCAGTTAAACACCTTCTAGGGTATAGTCTCCGGCGTCTTCAGAATAGACACAAACCTTTCATACCTAGAAGATTACTTAAAGATGTCAGTTCAAAGCATAGAGCAATGTTTAAAATCCGAATTGCCCTGCCAAATAGATGAATTTGGTTTTTGTAGCTAAGAGCAAATCACCAGAAGAATGGAAGGCGGTGGCCTCTGCAATCTCGACACTTGTAGATGAAGCCACTTTTGAAGCTGCGGCAGAAGGTATTTCATTTAGAGGCATGGATCCCTCCCATATTGCGCTTATAGATATTCATTGGCCCAATCACGCATTTGAAAGGTATGAGTGCGATAGCTTAGTAAAATTCGGAATTAGAGTCGACGAATTTTCAAAGCTGATAAGAAGGGCGGACAAGAAAGACGCTGTTGAGATCAGCATTGGCGATGATAGCATGCTGCATCTAAAAATGTCGAATAGTTACAAAAGAGAATATAAAAGCCGCTTAATAGAGAGTTCGGCGAGCTCTACACCGCTCCCAAAGCTTAACTTTAACTCCAAAGCAGTATTCACAGCTGCAGCGTTTGACAAGGTATTGTCTGATGTTCAAGTAGTGTCTGAATACATTTCTGTTGAATCAAAATCAGGCAGTATAACCTTCTCTGGAAGGGGGGATTCCGGTGAAGCTAACATTACTATTGAGGCAGGCAATGAAGGGCTGGAGGAGCTGGAAGCCAAGGAGGAAAGCAAGGCTACATATAGCATTGACTATTTGTCTAAAATTACTAAAGCAGTTGTCTCAATGGGTGGCTCAGTGACAGCAGAGTATTCAAGTAAAATGCCGCTCAGACTAGAGTTCAAGATAGCGAATGTGGGGAGGATCCATTTCTATCTAGCACCTAGAGTTCAGGATTAGACCGCTTATGCGCCTGGTTATGAAGTTTGGAGGAACTGCTGTAGATTCTCCAGACAAAGTAAGGCATATCGCACAATTGATAGAGTCTCACAAAAAGAGCAACGAAATAGTGTGTGTGGTTTCTGCAGTTCGAGGCATGACTGATGGACTACTATCCATAGCAGACAGTGTCAAGCGAGGAGACAAGACATCATTAGATGACTTCGTGAAAAAGTGCACCGATATTCACATGCAAATTGTACAGAGTGCGATTTCAGACAAACAGTTGAAAAATGAAGCACTCGCCACAATCAAAAAGATAATCAACGAGCTAGAAGACATACTGGGCGGTATTGTGCTGTTAGGGGAGGTCACCGCAAAATCACTTGACTATCTTCTGTCATTTGGCGAACGCCTCTCCACCCCGATAGTGTCGTATGCTCTACAGGACCTTGGTATGAAGTCGGAACACCTAACGGGTAAGGAAGCAGGAATATTCACCGATAGCAACTTTGGCGAGGCACGGCCCCTGATAGACACGACAAAACTTAAGGTTAGTCATAAGCTAGAGCCGATGCTCAAGCAAGATGTTGTGCCAGTAGTAACTGGATTCATTGGTGCTGATCAGTATGGTAATATTACGACTATTGGACGCGGCGGATCCGACTACACAGCCACGATAATTGCTGTAAGCATAGGTGCTAAAGAAGTGTGGTTGTGGAGCGATGTCGATGGGCTAATGACTGCAGACCCAAAGCTGGTCATGAATGCAAGAGTGCTCAATGAAGTATCATTCGCTGAAGCAATGGAGATGGCCCTCTTCGGAGCAAAATACATGCATCCGCGTGCTCTTGAACCCGTCGTCGACACCAAGATTCCGATAAGAATCCGCAATACATTTAATGTCAACCACAGCGGCACCATTATTACACAAAATCCGAGCAAGGAATCCCAGAAAATAGTCAAGTCCGTAAGCGTGATACGCCATACTGCTCTTATCGATGTGAGCGGCGGCAGTATGGTCGGAGCACCTGGCACCGCAGCCAAGATCTTTGATACCCTTGCTAAGAACCGTATTAACATTATGATGATATCTCAGAGCCCCTCAGAATCGAGCATTTCAATGCTTGTCAGAAAGACAGACCTTGACAAGGCTATTACTACTTTGGAGCTGAGCCTTCTTGGGAAGGTAATAAAGCAGATCCAAGTCAATGACGATGTTGCAGTCATTGCAGTAGTAGGATCAGGCATGCGCGGGATCAAGGGAGTTGCAGCCAAAGTATTTGGCGCTGTAGCAAAATATGATATCAATGTGATAATGATAACACAGGGGTCCTCTGAACTCAACCTGGCGTTTGTTGTAAATGACAGGGACTGCGAGCAGGCTGCACGAGCTTTGCATGAGGAGTTTGAGCTTGCCAAAGCTACTGAAAAAGGGTAAATTGGTTTTCTCTTGACTCTAATGTGCAAGAAGGAGGTTTTCACTTCTCGGTCGCTCGTTGTCTGCTCGTAATGCAACTGTGGATACTAAGAATGACCCTATACAATACCCCGTATTAAGAAATTATGCAAGAAACTTACAGCTAAGCTTGAGTAGTGTCCCAACTTTTTATGGAGCCTTTTGGCGTAGTATCTAAAAATTTTGTCATTTTGGAGCTCACTCATATAAACCTTAAACGCTACCTAATTTTCTCCGGTTTAGAAATGAACGACAATAGTAATAATACTACGTTCGCAGTAATTGCCATCTGTATCAGCGCTGGCATTATCGACTGACTCTTTCACATCCCTGCAAATAAACAAGTTACTATTTTTTCCCCATCGTATTAAGGTTAGTTTAATTAAAAAAACTCATTAAGGTCAAAATTGTCAACAATATGCAAGAATGAGATCCAAGAAGGGCAAGTTATATGTTGTTGGAGTAGGGCCTGGCAGCCATGATCATATGACGTATAGAGCAAAGCAGGTCATTGAGGAAAGTGAAGTCATTATAGGCTATGATACGTATGTTAGCCTTGTCGAGAATCTCATAGCAGGCAAAGAAGTATACCGTTACGCCATGACTCAGGAAGTAGACCGAGCCAATCAAGCGATCGACTTTGCAGAAAAGGGTAGGGTCGTTTCAGTTGTTTCGTCTGGAGATCCTGGCATTTATGGCATGGTTGGGCTCATATATGAAATCTTGGCTCAAAAAGGTTGGAGTAGAGAGGATAATCCCAACAACATCTATGTAGAATGTGTTCCAGGTGTATCTTCGCTCAATTCATGTGCTGCCCTTGTAGGCTCACCCTTGATGACAGATTTTGCAGTTGTAAGTATGAGTGATCTATTAGTCCCATGGGACATCATAGTCAAGCGTGTCGAGGCTGCAGCAATGGGAGACTATGTAACTGTCATCTACAATCCTGCAAGTAAAAAAAGGGTTCATCAATTGAGAGACACAAGGGAGATATTTTTAAAATACAGAAAGCCGGATACTCCCATAGCAATAGTCAAGGGTGCTTATCGGGATAGCCAGGAGCTGGTTGTGACTACTTTGGAGAAAATGCTTGAGCATCAAGACATGTTAGGCATGATAACTACCGTGATAGTAGGCAACTCGTCAACTTTTAATTATGAAGGAATGATGATAAACCCGCGAGGGTACACCTCAAAGTACGAGCTGGTGAAGCAATAACAATAATATACATTATGCAGTAATAATCATCTTACCTCTCACCATTCTGTTTAAGAATGTATATCTCCCTTGTGCGTGGTATTATTTAAAAAATTAGAGAATTAAAAGGAAAAAGGGAGGTGGCGTTTAGATGACTTGCCACGGTCTCGTTGCGAATGTTACTCCAAGGCCAACGCCGATGATTATACATTGATAGATAATGTTTGAATATGGAATTGGCTTCAGTAATGGTTCTCCTGTGACGCTCACTGTCGCGCCCCTTCCAAGACCTGGTCCAACATGCTCCACGTTAAGCTGTGTGTGCACGTGATATGTCGCTGGTTCAAGGGCTTTCACGGTAATTGAATACGGTATCGTTGCTCCTGGAGGAATATCAAATATGTTACCGGGGGGGTCACGAGACAAGAACTCCCATCTATTGCCTGCGTTTGACGATTCGCTGAATAGTGACAGCCATGCTCTTAGTGGTCTGTTTACCAAACTTGTCAGTTCGCCAGTTACAGTCAATTCTTCACCTGTGTTCAAGGTCTGATCTGAGAATTGTTCATTATCAATTCTTACGAATCTGCTCTGAAGCTGTGCCTGGACACCATGTGCACTTGCGGGTATAATATATGAGATTACGGACACTGCCATGATAGTCGCAAGAGCCATTGCAACTAACGTCTTGCTTTCCATCATATCTTTATTCTTAAGTAGACCAGAAAGTACAAAGATATATATTTTGCTCCTGCACGTCAATCGTAGAGTTTCTAATTTAATCAATGCTAATTAATATCATATGCCAAGCTAGACCAGTGCATTCATTTGACAGCGGAGGATGCAGTTTCAGACAAGCTGGCTCTCTATAACATAGAGGAGATAGGACCAGCCACAGAGAAGCGCCTCAGAGAGGCCGGTTTTAGATCGATTCGAGACCTCCTCGTTAGAGGACCTGTAGACATTTCAGAATCCACAGGAATGGAAATGGATGAATCAGTTGAGATATGCAATAAGGCCAGAATCATGCTTGAAGATTTGGGAATGATAGACAAGAGTTTTGTAACCGCAACGAGCCTATACAACAAACGTAAGGATCGCATATCAACAGGTTCTAAAAGCTTTGATGACCTCTTAGGAGGCGGTGTCGAGACAAAGGCCGTTACGGAGGTTTATGGAGAATTTGGAACTGGCAAGACTCAGCTTTGTCACACTTTATGCATAATGGTACAGCAGTCAGTATCAGAAGGTGGACTTGCTGCAAAGGCGATTTATATTGACACCGAAAATACGTTTCGTCCAGAAAGAATCGTTTCCATTGCTCAAGCACGAGGGCTTGATTCTCAAATGGCGCTTGAAAATGTAATCGTGGCCAAGGCGTACAATAGTGCCCACCAAGAGCTTATTATCGAAGAAGCAGGTTCTGTAATTGAAGATAACAATGCTAGACTAATAATTGTAGACTCTGCAGTTGCACACTATCGAGCAGAGTTCATTGGTCGCGCAACATTATCTGAGCGGCAGCAGCGTCTGAACAAATTTATGCACATATTGGTTAGAATAGCAGATACATATGAAGTAGCAGTCGTGGTTACAAATCAGATTCAAGCGTCGCCAGACGCATATTTTGGAGACGCGGTCAGGCCTGTGGGAGGCCATGTGCTGGCTCACACTAGCACCTACAGAATATACCTGAAGCGTTCGGGCAAAAATCGCATTGCGAGGATGGTTGACAGTCCTTATCATGCGGAGAGAGAAATTCTATTTACGTTATCAAACAGCGGCATCTCGGATGTCAGCGAAGCTAGATAATTTAAATTAAGGCTTTAGCGTACTGAACTGCCATGCCACACTCGCACGGTACCAGGGTAAAGGCTCGCTCAGTCCTAACGAAGGGCAACGTAGTTAGGGGCGTCTCATACCTGCTTTACGATTACAAGGTTGGGGACAAGGTTGTTGTCCATATTGATCCAAGAGAACACAACACGACCCCTCATAGGAGGTTCCATGGCAAGATAGGTATTGTTGAAGAAGTTGGAAGGCGCACATTAAAAGTCTCGGTGATGATTGGCAACAAGAAAAAGATACTACAAACTAGGTTCAACCATATCAAACTCCTCGCAGGTACTCCAGAGATGTCACGGGCAGGAGCAGCAACGTCGGCAGAGGTACCATAAACAATGACAGAGATTATCAAGAAAGAAATAGTTACACTACCACAGGTAAAAGAAATTCTCGAATCCGTCAAGCCCGACGACATGGATCAGATCCAAAGGTGGACTGCCGACTATGTTAAGAAATTTGCGAAGATCGAGTCACAAAAAGCGCAGATGATGACACGTCAGCTAATAGAGCAGTGCGACCTAACAGAAGAGGAAGCAGTGGAAATAGTTAACATTATGCCAACGTCACTTGAGGAGCTTAGAGCATTTACCTTTGGATGGAAGAAGTTAATCCTGACAGAAACACTAGGAAAGATGCTAAATATTTTAAAGACTGAAAATACTCAAAGTTAAATATTCACCCTCCCGTAATAGGGGTTGAACATTGTCAGGACAACCACCGCAGTCACCACCAGCAGCATCTTCTACACAACATAATGCAGACACTGGACACTATAGCCCAGCAGAGCAGCACAGCCAACCAAGGAAATATGAAGAGTATGCATACGTTCTTGACTTTACACCAAGGGGAAAGTCTCTAACAGTTAGAGGCAGAGAAGGTGTCATAATCCAGTCAATAGGAGAGGAACGATTAACTCTGCTAGAACTCTTGGGAATCCCAAACTCCACCGTGGAAATAGGCGAGCGCCTTTACATAGGCAGAGAGACTCGTGAGAAAGTGTCAAGCGTACTTGGTAGGCTAGAATATAACGATATTTCACAAGCTGCAAAGAACGAGCTGGCAAACATAATAGAAAAGGTAGTGATTGCCAATGAAAAACGGTTCGTCAATTACATCAACAATGCACAGCCAATAACCCCAAGAATACATGCCTTGGAGCTCATCCCTGGCATTGGCAAAACCTACATGATGACAATAATTAAGGAAAGAGACAAGAAAAAGTTTGAAACCTTTTCTGATCTTCAGAACAGGGTGGGGCTAAGGGATCCTGCAAAGCTCGTAGCCAAGAGAATAATTGACGAAATAATGGGACAGGCCAGAATGAATCTTTTCGTTAGAAAATAATTGCCATTAAAAAACAAGATTACAAGGGCATTTGGTCAACATATGCTTGTTGACCGACGAATCGTTGATAAGATCGTCTCTGCTGCCAATATAAGAAAAGATGAGATTGTTCTTGAGGCAGGCACTGGTCAAGGCATCCTTACTATGGAGCTATGTAGACATGCAAAGCAAGTAATTTCGTATGAAGTTGATGCCAATCTATACGAAAAAGCCCAAGAACAGTTATTGCAATATTTTAATAATAACTTGCGGCTAGTGAAAGCCGACCTTTTCAAAACCAAGGATGTGCCTTTATTTGATATCTTTGTTTCAAACCTTCCCTATTCGAGGAGCAGAGATGCAATTGAATGGTTATCTACACAAAAATTTGACAGGGCCATAGTAATGGTGCAAGAAGAGTTTGCAAATAAGCTCATTGCAAGACCTAGTGGCAAGAACTATAGAGCGATCTCTGCACTTGCAGCTCATTGCTTTACTATAGAAAAGTTGTTCAAAGTTAGAAAAGAATCATTTGAGCCACAACCTAAGGTAGAATCATCGATCATCAGAATTACTCCTATCAATACTATTAGCAAAGAGACGGTAAGAAATATCAACCTATTATTCTCAAGGCGTAACAAGAATGCATCCTCTGTTGCTGATGAAATAGGGATTATTGTTGAGGTTGACCGCTATGGAAGCAGAAAAATAGATCAAATTGAACCAACAGATCTTATCCGAATGGCGGAGTGGATATCATCAAATGTACGCTCCATCTGAGGATACATTTCTGTTAGCAGATTGCATTGAACATTACAATGGCAGGCAGGCTCTTGAGATAGGAGTAGGATCTGGTCTCTTGTTACACATACTTGAAAAAAATTTTGTCCGCGTAGCTGGTTCGGATATTGAGCTGCAAGTGTTGCAACACTGCAGGCAGCATGCATCATCAGAGAAGGTATTGCTTGTATGCTGCGATGCAGGTTCGGCATTTGGTAGTTACAAGTTTGATCTTATAGTGAGCAACCCGCCATACCTGCCTAACGATCATGGAGCCAACAGCAATAACAACATGCCAGATCCTACAATATATGGAGGCCCTAAGGGCATAGAAACAACAATTCATTTTGTTAACTCGGCGTTACCCCTCCTTGCAGGAGATGGCAAAATACTGATTGTCATTTCATCATTTGCCGATTCTTCTGCTCTTGATAGGGTAGTGATAGAGAACAATATGCATAAAAAAGTAGTAAAGCAAAAAAAACTATTCTACGAGACGCTCTCTATTGTCGAATTGAGCCTTTGAGCATTTTTCTATTTCCTTTGTAGCATGTTGCTGGCTCGAAGGGCAATTTGATCTGCCATTTGAGATGTGGTTGCGGTACCACCCAAGTCATATGTTACATACCTGCCCTCATTGATGACATGTTCTGTAGCCTTGAATATTGCATCGGAGATTTGCTTCTCTCCGAGGTATTCTACCATCCAGGCACCAGAAAGGATGGTTGCAACAGGATTTACCTTATTCTGGCCCGCATATTTGGGAGCGCTGCCGTGCGCTGGTTCGAACATTGCATAATTATCGCCATAGTTGCCAGAGTAGACGTTGCCAATCGATCCGACGTGACCTGAAGCACATTCTGATACGATGTCCATGAAAAGGTTAGTGCTGAGAAGTACACTCTTGTTAAACCTCTCGGGGTTTTTGACCAGCTGTTGCGTCATGTTGTCGATATAGTATTCCTCAACTTGTATACCTCTGAACTGCTTTTGAGCTTTTTCGACAGCAGCCCAGAAAATGCCGTCCGTCTCTTTGAGAATGTTTCTTTTAGTTATTGCATAGACGAATTCAAAACCACTCCGCCTGGCAGCCTCAAACCCTGCAACCGCAATTCGATCGCAACCCTTCCTAGTCGTCTTGCGAATAGCTATTGCAGAATCATCGCTTATCTTGAATTCAATGCCCGCATACAGTCCCTCTGTGGCTTCACGCACACAAACAAAGTCAAGCTGTCTTTCCTGATTCTTGTATGTCTTGATCGGCCGAATATTGGCGTAGAGCTCGAATTTCTGGCGGATGCTTACTGCGACACTGCGTGGAGCGTTTGGTACTGGCACCGTAGTGGTCGGTCCTTTAAAGCAGGCATCTGTCTCTTCAAGTAGCTTCCATACATCTGGAGAGATATATGAATTACCTCCATTCTTTTGCCACCATTCTGATCCAGCATCACATAGGACTAGTTCAATTTCGGAATTACAAGTTTTCAGGACCTTGATCATTGCGTCCACTAGCTCGGGCCCCGTGCCATCACCTCGTATTATCGCTGCAGTTTTCTTGCTAGCCAAACAAAGAGGTGGCCCCTTTTTTCGCTATTTATTCTTATTTACTTGTGAGTTCTATACGCGCAACCATCTCGTTATTCTGAGGGAATGCGGGCGTGTCAGAGGGCTTTGCTACTTTGGTAAATTCCCCTGCTTCTGAGAAATAGGAGTAGCCTACATTGTAATTGGTGAGGTTTAATGTGTTGATTACCTGCGTACCTGTAGAATTGTCAACCACATTAATCGCATTACTCATGTTATAAATCCTCATGAAATCGGCGAGTGTGAACTTGATAGGCCGTATATATTCAATGTGCACCACATTGCCTACTTGGTCTGTATGGATCGGACGCATACATTGCTCCCCGTCTTTGGGCTGCTTGCCAACATTATCAGGCAGCATCAGCTGCTTGCCGTCAACAATTACTTCAATTGTTGGGTAAAGCTGGAATGATTCAATATTGTGTTGGCCTTCCCTAAGGCATACCTCTGTAGGATTAGGTGGAGGGGCAAAAGTAGGTATAATGACAAGAGCAACAAGTGTTGCTGCCCCCATAGCAATAGGAGCTATTAGCAGTTCCTTCTTGCCCAGCTTTTTCTTTGGTTTTTCTTCCTTTATTCTGCGCTTCGGCAAGTGATGCGTCTCTGCTAGAACAAGATAAGCGGGACATTAATAGTGTTACTTTGTATATGCGTTATATAGCTTCATGCATTCATATAATAGGAAAATAATTGCAAATAGTTCAGATATCCGACATACATATAGGCGGCCTCTATGTCCAGAGCGTCTTTGACAAAGTAGTTGATGAAGTCAATGAGCTCAAGCCAGATGCAATACTTGTAACAGGCGACTTGACAGATGACGGGTTAATGTTTCAGTTTGAAAGAGCAAGGGATGAGTTAAATCGTTTTGAATGTCCAAACAAGATCGTAATAGCAGGTAACCACGATTATCGGCATACGGGATACTTACTGTTCAAGAAGTTCTTTCCAACAAAGCAGATCTATGAATTTGATGATGCCTTTATCTTTACGCTAGGCACCGCTAGGCCTGACAGAGACGAGGGTGAGGTAGGATACCGTCAAAATCTTTGGATGGAAAAAATGCTTGCCAAATATCCGGAGACAAAACCCAAAATAGTTGCAATGCATCATCATTTGATAGGGATACCCGATACAGGTACGGACAAGATCATCATTCTTGACGCTGGTGACACACTGCGTACATGCCTACAATCAGGAGTTGACCTTGTGCTCTGCGGACACAGACACAGACCCTGGATGTGGAACCTAGGGCGGCTGGCTATAGCCTATGCTGGCACTACTTCTTCTGTCAGATTTCGAGGGTTCTTTGAAAACTGCTACAACATAATTGAAGTGGGAAAGGACCAAAAACCCCGGGTCGATATAAAAATAGTTGACAAGGATCGCTTCCCCCTGTCACGGCTAGTCGAGGAGTATACACCTTTTTCTTAGAGCAAGCATATACAGACGTAGCGGCCTATCAGCTATTTTCTAATCTATTTTTCTGATTGATTCCCGCCCATGTAAGAGAATTAATTAAAGAGAAGATCGTATAGTTGGATGGCAGCAGTGACGATTCAGAGTTAAGCTGAGGCTATGAAGAGAAGGTATTTGACCGAGCTGCCACTTGTTATCCATAGATTATCATCGATGATTAGCATTAGTGTCTAACTTGAGACGATTATGAAATTTATGTCTCTGAATTCTTTATCATAAAGAATTGCCCGTATTCTTCAACATATGAGTAATATCTCATTAGTTTATCTCTTGTTTATTCAACTACATATTAAAATACCGGAGCGTGAAGTTAATGTGTATGGCTCAGATGCCAGCACTGATACCAAAGGAAGTCGAAATCCAGAGACTAAAGAAGATCTACATAATGGTCATCGTGCTGGGTTCAATTGCAGCCTCAGTAGAGGTCGACAACTTCGTCGATGGCTCGCTGCACCAGACAGCAATCAGAGATAGCGCATTCACACCTGCTCACTGGTGGCTATACAGCCACTTCGTAGCACTCCCGATAGGTTGGGGCATGGTCGCAGTATACGACAGAAGAGTACCAATCCTTAGGGGACCAGGCAATTCAATGAACACCGGTTTGAAGATTACTATCATTGGCTACCTAGCCACAATGTTCACAATCGGTATCAACGAAATGTGGCACTTCTGGTTCGTCGAAGAAATCTTTGCAGTTCCAAACCACTGGATGTTTAACATGGGTGTCGTCGTGGCATTCATGGGTGCTCTGGCTTATGTAGTCAGAGTATATGCCAGAATGGTCGAACTGGGTGCAGAAACGCCAGCCAAGAACCCATACGTGGCCGAAATGTACAAGCTAGCACTTGAAGGAAAGCTGTACAGCAGGTCAATTCCGTAAACTTAGGATTTCGACAATGTCTGGGCAACCGGACCCCACTTTTTCTATTTTTTTGCTTTTAAAAAGATAACAAGTTCGGAGACGATGTCTATCTTCTGATTATACAACCACATAATAAAGATCCCAAGAGTCAATTGCGGATTAGTCGGGGCTTGAGATCTCTTTTTTCTTTGATCTTGCAATAGAAGTAGAAGAAATACTAACGCACTGTGAGATAGACAACCGACTTTATCTCAAGTTCAGGTGTATATGTATCGAGCTTATCAAATACCTAAAGATCTTTATCTTTTGCAAAAATAATATCATATCATTGCTTAGGTAAACAATAAATACGCAGGGTTTTTGCATAGTGTCATGCCTGTTGTTGATCCTGTCTGCGGTATTGAAATGCATCAGGAACTTGCAATTAGCCATGAGCATCATGGCAAGACGTACTACTTTTGCTGCGATGGCTGCAAGAGGATCTTTACAAAAAAGCCTCGTAAGTATTCAAAGTGAAAGTGGCACAACAGGAAAAGCACCACACTTTCTGCAAAACCTAGTATCAGGTGCAACGCATCCAAAACAATCGGAGCAACGGGATGTGCAACTATCATCCTCTTTTCCTTCCTCTCTTGGCGGAGGGAAGTAACCTCGGAAAATGGCATAATAATGAAGATGTTCCTTGCTTCTTATTCTCACGCTCTCTTTCTCTTCAGCTATCCTTTTCTTACTTGCAAAAGTCAAGTCGTCGATCATTTCTTCAACGTATTGTTTGTAGCAATCAGTGGCAGCTCCTTGTTCCTGTGCAAGCTTCGATCTCCATACTACTGGACCCAATTCAGGTTCAAAGCATTTTCTCAGAATAAACTTTCCCCACTTTTTGCCATCATGTACGCCCACTTTTTCGTTCACATCGATTTTCTTTGCAAATGAGGCAAAAGTCTCATCAAGAAAAGGTGTTTTGACATCGATGCCTATATGTTCGCCTAATCTTTTTGAAGAAAAATGCATAATCTTCCACAACCGTCGAAGCTCTAAATCGAACCTTTGCATGTCAGAATAATAGCGAGACAGATAGTTGTAGCCAGCAAAGAGCTCATCGCTACCGTCGCCGGTCATAATGTTAGCGTAACCATCGCTTTTTGCCCATTCGATACCGGCAAGCGCCACAGCAGAATTCCTGATCTCTATCGGATCAAATGTTCTAAAAATCTGTATAACCTGCTCGACTAATTCTGCCATTTTGTTCGGTCCGAAAACAATCTCAACATGGTGTTTGCAGTATCTTTCTGCAACCTGCCGTGCATAGGCAAGATCCGGAGCAGCCCTTCCAAACCCAATCGAAAGTGAGTATTCCGGTCGTAGTATGCTTGCCAGTATGCTACTGTCAAGCCCTCCGGAGAGCAGCAGTGCATTTGCATGGTGTCTCTTCACGCTTTCAGTCAGCAGTTTGGTAAGCTGTTCGCAATCTTGCAATCAAAACAAAATCCGATTATTAATCTTATTTTGTTATTCTTTTGCAGCGTCTTTAGACTGGTGGGGTGGTGCTTCACAAAACTCGGTTAGGACGCCGTGGAGAGATTTGGGATGTATAAACGTGATCTTACGGCCATACGAGCCTGTCCGCAATCCGCCAAGCATTCTCATTCCATTCTCAGAGGCGCGTGCAACATCTTTTTCGATGCTGTCGGCTGTGATTGCGATATGATGTATACCCTCCCCTCGTTCTTGTAGGAACTTTGAAATTGGGCTATCTGAAGACATTGGTTCCATTAATTCAATTCTAGTGTCTTCAAGCATCAGCATTGCGACTCTAACCTTTTCATTGGGTACTTCCTCTATTTTCAGGTCATCAACATTGAGTATTTTTTGATAGTCAGTTAGTGCCTCTTGCACATTGTTAACTGCAATAGCTATATGATCGACTCTCATTTGATTTTTAGAATCAATAAGAGTTTATTTAACCTAATGTCAAATTTCTTGCTCTTCATATCACTGGAGTGAAGAACTGGACTAACCATGCAAGCGTGTGGAGTCTAAACATAGATTCTCTCGCAATAGGCTGCCTTCTTCATGGAATCCAGTTAAATGGGTTATTTCTCACAGATCATAAATACATATGCATAACTGTATCTCAATCAATCGACGAGGCGTTATCTCCTAAATCTCATCAGCTAGGGGCGGAGGGGTCCTTTCAACACTACAAACGCCCTTCCTTCCATATAGATGCACAAGCAAAAACCTCTGCAGCTTTTTTGATTGGCAGAGAAAAGCTAGCTCTACTACTATGACTAGCTCGATTCCTATTCACTGGCCGTAGCTTCATTACTTCCTAGAAAGATATCTTTGGTTCATATCTCCCAAACACAGTTCGCAAAGTACTACTAATTTCTCCAAGCGTACTGTAGCTCTTAACCGCATTGATGATATAGGGCATTAAGTTATTATCATCTTTCTCAGCTGCTTTTAGCAGTTGTGATAGCGCTTGGTCAGCCTTTAACTTGTCGCGATTACTCTTGAATTCTTTGACATTTGCCAATTGTTTTTGCTCCAACAACGGATCTATTCGGTTGATCTTGGGCTCGACATCATGCCCATCTTGATACTTGTTGACGCCTACTATGATGCGCTTGTTTTCATCAATTTCTTTCTTTAATTGATAGGCGTTATTTCTGATCTCGTCTTGGAAGAAACCCTTCTCAACTGCGACTAGTGCACCTCCCATACTATCTATCTTCTGGAGGTACCCGTTAACTTCCTCTTCTATCTTGGCTGTAAGATCTTCAATGTAGTAGGAGCCTCCCATCGGATCCACCGTTTTGCTGACACCTGTCTCTGTAGCGATTATCTGCTGAGTCCGGAGTGCGATTTTGACTGATTCTTCAGTTGGAAGCGCAAGCGCTTCGTCACGGGAATTGGTGTGCAATGACTGGCATCCGCCAAGTACTGCAGCAAGGGCTTCAGTCGCAACTCTGACAATATTATTGTCGACTTGCTGGGCAGTGAGTGATTCGCCAGATGTCTGAACATGGAAGCGGAGATGCTGCGATTTAGGGTTGGTTGCATGAAACTTCTCTTTCATTATTTTGGCATAGATCCGGCGAGCCGCTCTGAACTTGGCAATTTCTTCACAGAATTCCATAGTACAGCAGAAAAAGAACGAAAGCCTAGGAGCAAAGTCATCAACGTTAAGCCCTCTGCTTGTACAGGTGTTGATGTATTCAATTGCGTTTGCAAAGGTGAAGGCTAGCTCTTGCACAGCGTTACAACCAGCTTCTCTCATATGATAACCAGAAATACTGACCGGGTACCATTGCGGGACTTTCTTGGAGCAATATTCTATCATATCACCAATTAGGCGCATAGAGGGCTTGGGCGGATAGATGTAGGTATTTCGTGCGATGTATTCCTTCAAAATATCGTTTTGAGTAGTGCCTCGCAACTGGTCCGGCGACACTCCCTGGTTCTCAGCAACGGTGATGTAAAGCGATAATAGAGTAGATGCAGTTGAGTTGATAGTCATTGAAGTGCTGACCTTGTCAAGCGGTATGCTGTCAAAACAGGTCATCATATCCTTTATCGAAGTAATGGACACACCTGTCCTTCCAATTTCACCTTCTGCCTGCGGGTCATCTGAGTCCCTGCCAGTCTGAGTTGGCAGGTCAAATGCCAGTGAAAGACCCGTCTGCCCATGATCTAGCAAGAACTTGAAACGCTTGTTTGTTTCTTCTGCACTACCAAAGCCGCTGTACTGGCGCATGGTCCAAGGTCGCTCACGATACATCTCTGGGTACAGGCCCCGGGTATACGGGTACTTGCCTGGCTCTTCTTCAGCAAGGCCGTCATAATTTTTCAGATCATTATTTGTAAATACTCGCTTAACGGGTATGTTTGAATCGGTCTTGAAAGTCTCACTTGCCATACTTTTGATCACCTAAAGAGGATAGTCGCCAGTTGTTCTGCCGCAACGTAAGGATCGATCTCTTTTCTAGCCAACCTGTCAATGAACTCTGAATATTTTCTATTCTGAGCAAGCATATAAGAAACCTTTTTCTCGAGGTTACTTAAAATCATGTCTGTTAACTCAACCTCCAGCATCTTTCTCTCGCGTTCTTTATAATTAATGCTTTTTTCTTTTAGTAACTTATCAATATTCTTGGCTAGTTCCACCACACCCGTGCCAGTCTTTGCAGATGTCTTAAGAACTGCAGGTTTTCTATTTGTATCGCCAATGAGATCCAGTATTGTTTGGTAGAGGGTAGTAGCGCCTTCCAAGTCTGCCTTATTTACTACGTAAATGTCGCCTATTTCCGTAAGACCAGCTTTTACGGCTTGAACATTGTCTCCAGTGTGCGGTGTGAACAGAACCACTGTAAGATCGACGACTTTAGAGATTTCAACCTCAAGCTGGCCTGCACCAACGCTTTCAATAAGCACGATATTATAACCGGCTACATCAAGTATTCTGATTGCATTTCTGAGCGATTTTGAAATGCCTCCCATTGCTCCCCTTGATGCCATACTTCGCATGAACACTTTTTCGTTGCCAAGGCTGCCTTGCATTCTGACTCTATCTCCTAATATAGCACCACCCGTTATGGGGCTTGTAGGGTCGACTGCAAGGACTGCAACCTTGTAACCAAGCGCTTCGCATTCAGGTATTAACTTGCCAACAAGCGAGCTTTTACCCGCTCCACCAGGACCTGTAAAACCCACTGTCCTTATGTTGCCTGTCTTGCTGAAAATCTGTTTTATGATTTCGCGAGACTCAGGTTCGTCATTGTCCACAATTGATATTGCCCTTGCAAGAGCGCGTCGCTCACCTGTCAGCAAACCCTTTACTATAGGAAGCACACCGGGATGTAATAGTCTGTATATATAATATTAGTTCTTTAGGACAGATTAGGCTGAGACTACTTCTTTAACGTTCAATGATCTTCTGGAGTGAGGGAGGGAGCCTGTAATTTACAGACATTCTGTCCCATGTTCTCAATATGCAGGCTAGCCTCTCGAATAGTATATGAAGGCACATAACTGCTGGCAACCTCCTATGTAAGGAGCGAATATTATATCATAACCTCTAGCAGAATAGAGATACAATAATGAAAATCCAATGTAGTAAGCACTGATAATTTGATTCATAGGAGAATACTGCTGTCTGTCGGTTGCCAAAGAGTCGAATATTATTATGCTCTGAGCGAGTCAGATATTATGTTGGCAAGTTTGTGATTGCCTTCTCTTTGATATTTCTCGACTTCTTTGATAAGTTGTTCCTTAAGCTGTCTGTAAAGGTCTACCTGCTCTCTAACGGCTCTTGTCCTAAGCTCCTCGACCTCCGAGGATAGAGGGAATGAAGATTGTGGTGAGGACATACAAGGTACTATATGTCTGCTTTTTGTATTTATGAATTCACACCCTTAAGATCGTGAACAGGTGATACACAGCAATCTCACAGAAGATGATAACAGCAAAATAATCTTTTTGATATGCAGCATAATCTGAGATATAGGTACATAGTAAATATAACATAACCTGCCATTTCTGTTGAAACGCTCATGGACGAAGGGATCGATTGAAGTATGGACATATCGATTTACGTACAAGCTCGCATCATAGTGTCATTTTTGGAGGTTTGAATTCATGCATGCAGCATGGGATATAGTGCCGATAAAGAATGGGTATGCGGCAAGGGGACAAGAATTGTTGCTCCTATTGCTGTTTAAGAGGTAAAAGCATGTATTATCCCCATCTTACTTGTTTGTGTTAAAATTAAAGAAAATATTATAAGCAGAAAGTCCAATCCCAAGATGTAGAATGTCGGCGGCTCAGCAACAGCAAAAAAGCCCAATACGAGTTCTTGTTTGCAAGCTTGGACTAGATGGACATGACCGGGGAGCCCTGGTAATATGCAGAGCTTTTCGTGATGCCGGCATGGAGGTCATTTATTCTGGGTTGTTCTGTACACCAGAACAGATTGCCAATATGGCTATCGATGAAGATGTCCACGTAGTGGCAATGAGTTTGCTAAACGGTGCTCATTTGACCTTGTTTCCGAAGGTGGCAAGGCTTCTTAAAGAGAAGGGAGGAGGAGATATTTTGGTCGTTGGAGGCGGCATAATACCTGAAAGCGATAGAAATGAGCTGGAAAAACAGGGCGTGACTGGCAATTTTGGGCCAGGTACCCCGCTTCCCGTCATTATTAACCACATCAGAGAAAATACCAAGTAAGAATATAGAAAATAGAGAGACAGAGACAGAGAGAGCATATATCTTTATGCGCTCTACCTCTTGCTAGCCACGTTGCTCATTCCTCAGCTTCTTTTTTCTTCTAAGGGTTTAACTTGAAAACATAAAAGATGGATTCGCTCTAGATTAAACTTCAGGTGCGTCTGGCCACATCATTCTCCGCATATCTCTGCCCACTTTTTCTATTTGATGATTTTCAATCTCCTTCATATAGCGAGCAAAAGAGTTCTTACCGTCTTTCTTGTATTTGCTTATCCACTCCTCAGCAAACTCACCTGACTGAATCTGCTTGAGAACGTCTTCCATCTTCTTTTTGGCTTCTTTATCCATGACATACGGCCCCCGAGTAAGACCTCCGTACCTTGCCGTTTCACTGACCCGGTTATACATCCCTGCAATACCATACTTTTGCACCAAATCAACAATTAGCTTCAATTCATGAAGACATTCAAAATACGCAACTTCTGGCTGATAGCCTGCCTCGACAAGAGTCTCAAAGGCATTCATCATCATCGTATGGGCTCCACCACACAGGTCAACCTGTTCGCCAAACCAATCAGTCTCTACCTCTTCTTTAAACGTAGTTTGTAGAACCCCTGGGCGTGTGCTGCCTATTGCCTTTGCCATAGCAAGAACCCTATCCCATGCTTTGCCAGTATGATCTTGATAAACCGCAACAAGTGATGGGGTGCCAAATCCCTCTTGGTAGAGCTCACGAACGCGCTGCCCTGGACCCTTTGGGGCGACCATTATAACGTCAACGTTCTTGGGCGGCACTATCCACTTCCAGTGTATTGCTGCTCCATGGGAAAAACTAAGAGCCTTGCCCTCAGTAACGTGGTTCGCAATTTCTTTTGTGTAAGTGTCAGCTTGTTCCATGTCAGGAATGAGGATATGAATAATGTCAGCTGATTGTGCAGCTTCTGCAACTTCCATAACCTTGTGGGACTCCGACTCAGCCTGATTCCATGTCTTGCCTCCTTTCCTGAGGCCAACTATTACATTGAGTCCTGAATCTCTCATGTTAGATGCCTGAGCACGTCCCTGAATGCCATAGCCAATAACTGCGATCGTCTGACCCTTTATCGGAGCTAGTGATACGTCATCTTCAAGCCATTTCTTGGCGGGCATGAGACTTGTCGCAGGTATGCATTATATTATTCTACTGATAGTGCGTTGGTAATACTCTCAAAGAACGATAAAACAAAACCTATTGAAGTTAATTTATGTCTACATAAGCGCTCCCATAATGCCCGTCCCCATTCACGGACTTCACAAGCAGTCCTTTTTTCCGTCTGACCAATCCGCATCTCAGTTGTTATTTCTGGAATAACCAAATCATGACAAATTACGAGTACACTCACAATTCTTACTAAGGTAGTAGTTCCTGAGATATATTGACCAATGATATCATCACCATGATGTATTGTATTGTTCCTACGAGATGAAACAGATAAAGAATGAGAAATACACGTACGGCAATATCCCCGAACTTGAATAACAATGATAATTTTTCCTCAATGTGAACATCAAATTAAGAAATCGGGAGCCGTTGTGAGAAAAATTTTTTCTATTGCTTCTATGGCTACCAATATGCACTCTCAGACTCGCTGTGAATTGCTTCCTTGGTCCCTGACAGGGTTAGTGAAGCGACATACTCTACGACTCCATTTAGTCCTTTGAATACTCCTTCAGGTGCAAACACAGATGGCGCTTTTGTTGTGGGCAAGTCACCGCAACAGCTTTCTGCAAACTTTTTGATGTCATATGGTACAAATTCTATGCCCTTTTCCCTCAAAAGGTTCACAGCCTTAAGAGAGTCTGAACCATCGTCAACAATGAGTACTGGCTTGCGCCTTTTCATTTAGTGTCTCCCACTGCTTCGACCAGATATCGGGCATATAACATTTTTCAAACCTATGGAATAATCGTAATGATTTGACTTTTATATTCATATTATCTTTGCATTTCTGCGAACCTTATTGAAGGTGACATATACGCGCTGCGTCCCTATTCCAGTCATCACACCTTCTATTTCCCATAACTGAATATCATGGATGATTCTACTAGGAAAAGACATAAAATCAAAGGGAGTTAATCCTTTTATGTTATAAATTGCCGCGGCTTATATGTCAAATCCACAAAGTCCGAAAGGCAATGTACCGAATGTTGTCGCATTAGAGGTTTTAAGAAAGAACGGCATTGATATCGACAAGCTAATAAAACTGGTTACTGCAGGCGTAGGAGCTGAATTTACGACATATTATTACTATACAATATTGAGGATGCACTGTACGGGTTTAGAAGGTGAGGGCATAAAGGAAATAGTTGAAGACGCCAGAATAGAGGACAGAAACCATTTTGAGGCCATGGTTCCTCGCCTATATGAGCTTGGAGGCTCTCTTCCGAGAGATATTAGAAAGTTTGCAGACCAAGCAGGATGTCCAGATGCATATTTGCCTGACAACTGGGAAGATATCAATTCAATACTCAAAGTGCTTTTAGAGGCAGAGCAGTGTGCAATTCGATCCTGGGGCGAAGTCTGTGACATGACTGCTGGAAAAGATCCAAGGACATACGACATTGCTCAAAGAATAATGCAAGAAGAAGTCGAACATGAAGCTTGGTTCATAGAACTTCTTTCAAAGAGGCCTTCAGGTCACTTTAGAAGGAAATTCCCAGGTCAGTCTCCGCACACGGGCTCTCAAGGTAGCCTTGTTCACCTGTGAGATAGATTCTTCTTCTCCTTTTTCTTAATTTTTATTATCCTTTTTTCTTTTTTTCTTTATGTCATACATGCCAATTTGTAATAGTGATGAAATAGGAGAAAGGTCGATGAAAATGTTTAATGTAGACCATACCGAAGTTCTAGTGGGAAGGCTGCACGGCAGAGTTTTTGCCTGTAACAATTCCTGCCCCCACCGGGGAGCATCGCTTGTCAAAGGCGAACTGAAAGGTGATAATGTTGTATGTTGGATGCATGGGTATGAGTATGATGTTTTCACCGGCAACTTGCAAAACATGAAGTCGTGGAAGAAGGAGAACACATGGATGGAACAGAGTTCTGAGTGGCGTAAATCCGGTGATCTGATCTTGTACCCGTCGATAGAAAAAGAGGGAACCATTTATGTCTGCTTGTGATTGGTTGGATTAGTACTGCTGATTCTCCAACTTTTCAATCACTTCCAGAACCCATCGCAGAGTGTTGATCCTTATAATGTCATTTCTATCTGCGATCCTTGATAAAAGGCGATCCGTTGCATCGCCGCTCTTGTATTTCTGATCCTTTAAAGTATTCTGAAGACTCAATATTTCCTGCGCCAGAATCATTTTTAGACTATCAAATCCTTCTCCCGCCACCCAATATCTTGCAAGGAGGATGGGAATTAATTTTTCTTTGAGCAGCTGCCATTGATCATCCTCAATCAATATATATCCTCTGTCTTAATTGCGCGGACCGGAATAAAAAATTCAAAGAATTTTGACTTTTGTTTTTGCTGTGCTTTCTTCCTCTGGCTCTGGCTCTGCTCAGCTACGGGGCTTTTACAAGTTATCCCCGATTGAGACAGTTGTTCTGCTATTCGTAATATAGTAAAATGATAATAATGCGCATGTGCCTGCTCCTAAATACATACAAAGACCAATCAGTAAATTACCATTGAAACCAACTATCATAGCGGATATGGCTGCAAGAACCGTTCCAATAACTGATGCAACAATATTGATGCCCCATAATAAAGTTGTGTTATTATTCTTGTTATTTCGGTAGTTGTCATACTGCAATACCGCCTCATTCTTATATTGAATAGAAATTAATGACGCCATTTTAATAAGAGAAGGGAATTGGAATCCCATCAAAAATCCTGCAGGAAACAATAGGCCAAATGTAAGTGCAATCCTATATGACAATTCCATAGTTATGTTGGATTCTATTATTTGCTGTAAATAAATAAAGTAGATAATAATAATCCCTGCAAGAACTGGAATCGAAACCAATGCAGACTTGTGTGGACTTTTGCTAAAGATTTTGCCAGAAACATACGATCCTATTCCGCTGGATAAAAGAATAGAAAACAGTATTACAGTCAGAGCCATTATTGGAGTTCCGAGCAGCAACAGAAACTTTTGAATAAAGGTTACCTCCAAAACCATAAAACCGAGGCCTATGAATATTGCAAAAAGGGCATGAAAAGAAGATCGGGAGTTGAACCTTACACTTGTTTTTCTAGCATGATAGATTAGCAATGCTGACAGCAAGCCGGAAATGGCCATAACCGTAACAAGCAAAATTATCATCTGTTTTGGAATCTGTTCTCTTGCAAAGTAAAATGGTGAATCATCGGTTGGGATTGTAGGGTTAGATGCTACAGTTGTAGAGAAGTATTCATTGTATACGGCGTTATCATTATTGAACAATTTATCAAATGGTGTTGTTACATAGTTAGCAGCCAACATGGTTATTTCTGCCTGGTTTCCCTCAGCCTTTTCCTTCACCATAGTGACTTCTGCGTTGACAAATGGAGTTGATTTCACCATAACCATAACGGGATAATACTTTTGATTATCCTCTGATCGTCCAAAATAGAGACCCGGACGATCTTCGACCACCATTACGTGTTCCGCAACTGATTCTCGGCTCTTTCCTGTTTCCTTTACAAGAGAATCAACGATCAAGAGCATAAGCCTTGGAAGCTCAAAATTCCATCGAGTCATTACAAGCATACCTCCGTTATCTTTATCCAAATGGCTAAAGTATTGTTGAAAGGCTTCAACTGTATAGAGGTAATTCTCAGAAAGAGCATAGCCGCCAGCGAGTTGTGCAGCCCATGAATCCACAAGTTTTAGTACTATCACATCATATTTTTCAGTAGTAGAACTGATAAACCGTCTGCCATCGTCAATTAGTAACTCGACCTTATCGTTGCTATAGATGTTCCCAGATTGACCTTCAAAACGTTCTACTGCTGACACCACTAGGGGGTTTAATTCTATTGCAGTGACATTGTCTGCACCACCAGCGAGTGCTACCAGTATGTCCTCGCCCCCTCCACTACCTATGACAAGAGTATTATTTGCATCTATCATTTCATAAGGCAAATAGTCCATGTATTTTTGTATCCAAGCGACATCGCTTAGCGAACCATCCCAACGATATATTGGTGTCGCAGCATCAGCATCAATAATTATTGAAGCCAATTCCGGAGATGTGGCGTTATCGGCATCAGCAGCAACAGTAGTACCACCATTGTTGCTACTTTCATCATTACTGCCACCTTCAGTACTATTATTGTTCTGCTCGCTGCTAGCAATTGGAGATGTGCTTCTGATAATATTCTCGTTCTCTTGTTGATGGTCCATTCTACGAGTAACATCCACTCTAGAAAAAGAGTTCCACTCTTCCGATAAATGCTGATATTCAGAGGGGTGATTTAGCTGATAGTACAACCCCTTGCTCATACCAGGCTGTATCTCAAAAATATTCGTGCTGTAGGTGCTATTGACGATTAGCAATATGAGTAGGCCAGAAAAAGTAATTGCGGATAGTACATTTAGCCTATTCCTCTGCCCTTTCACGATGACCTCTTTTCCGTCTACTTCTGCATGCTGGTGGGAAGGGGAAAATGAGGTTTCGGCATTTTCTTTTCGATCCCTTGTAACCCCTGTAATTAGGAAAAAATAACTACAAGCAGAGATTCCCACAACGACAACTGATGATACTAAAAGAGCAGATCCTGCGCCAAGTGATTGCATTATTGGATCTAAAATAATTGTAGCTAATGCAGCTCCAATCAAATCTGCAAAGTACAATTTACTTATTTTTTCAGACATTGCCAAGAATATCAATGCCATCCCTGCTCCAGCAAAAAAGAAAGGGATAGAAGAAATTAGATAAAACAGGTAGATATAGGAGGTATCGCTTGGAATATAACCAATGAGAAAGATAAATACAGGTACGGAGATTCCATATCCAATTGCGTACTGAACTATTCTCGATGAAAAAGTGAAATGCTGATCTAGCGTTGAATCCTTTTTTGGATTATCAATCTTGTCTTTCCGGATGTGAATGACAAAGGATCCAATTCCAAGGCCAAAAAAGGCTATAGAAATTGCCATAAAGGCATAGTCATACCATAAGACTATCGAAAAGATTCTAGTTAGTGCAAGTTCAAACAGTATTATGCTGAGAGATAAGACGAACAGAAGGACAAGAAGGAAAATAAAAAAAGATCTTGAAGCCATTCCTAATTAAACATGCAAAGAAAGTATGTAAAATATGCGTTTCTAAATACTTCATAGGTTTGACATTATGCATGCTTTGAACATCATTATTTTGTTAGTATTCTACTAATCACTTAAGACTGATAGTTATCTCTCTGTACAGTATATCTTTCAACCTATCTTGCATAATCCCTGATAGATAGCGAAAGAGCTATAGCTCGGGAGCTTCTATCATGATTCGGCATGACGGGCGGAATGAAAACGACACAAAAGCTTGAATCAGGAAGCGAGGGAGCTTACAATCCTTCGATGGAAGGAGAGAAGAGTAATCCAGAAAGCTATGGCACACGATATTAGACTTTAGAACTCTTTTATCTTTGTACTGATTTTGTTCATTTCTTTTCTCTCGCTGTAGCAACTAAACACCCTCTAATCGACTAATTTTTTATGATACAGGCTCTTACATGGTTGGTCGCTGACGAGTTTTACGTCTTTCATCCTTTTCTTGTCATAAATGGTCTGCAGGAATTTGTAGCAGACAGGGCAGACATCAATCACGACCCATAATATCGAATAGGAGTTAAAAAATTAGTAGATTGGATATCTCTGATGGCCTCCAATACACAACTTCAGTTGAAGGGATTGGTGTAGGGATATATCGATTCTCTGAAATAATTCTGAGGGCATTTGAGGTGCCGTGCTTAGTTGAAACTCATACTAATAAGAGATATGACCATATCCGCAGCTATTGAGAACCCATATACTAGCATTGCCACGTACTACTAAATCTCAAATAAAAAAGCATAAGTTCCACAAGACCAAGTCATTCTGCAAAAAAGAAGGAGTACTCTAGCAGTCAGACTATTTGGGAGTCGATTTAGTCTTCCCTTCCTCTGAGGGTTGCTCACTATTAGTGGTCATCTCAGCAGGAGGTTTAGTTTCTTCATCTTTCTTTTCCTCGGAAGTGTGAGTTTCAGCCGCGCTAGTAGCAGCCGCGGGTAAATCTTCGTACAACGAAACCGTAACAGTTCCATCTTCTTCTTTGACCATTTTTACACGAACCTTCCTTGGAGGGTTAGTCTTGCCTCTAGACCACAATTGACGATTTAGGTCCTGGTCAAGCTTGACTTCATTGCTTTTCATATGCTTCTCAGCGAACTCGCGTATCATATTTACGACCCTGTCAGTCCTCTTGTGTACTGGTGTAATCCACGCCTTGCCAAGGTTGATTGTGTAAACGCGTGTTGTAGTTTCCTCGATTGTCGCCATCTTTTATCATCAACCTACGTTTACATCAGACCTGCGCCATAGCCTACGCTTGGGGTTGGTTCTGATCTTCCTGTTAGTCCTGATGACTACCCATGTAGGTACTGGCCTATTTTGTCTTGTACGCTTCATCAGCCTTTTCTTGCGAGAGGTGTTTTTCCGGGCAGCCATATAGTAGCGTAGGATTGTTTTTCTCCGGTTTTTAAGTGTTGATGCCCAGTGAAGGCGGTTGACGTCAAGTATATACAGGAATCAAATTGCAGATAGGCACGTATTTTCATTTCGATCATGCCAGGTTAATCCATAAGGCATCCACTTATTGAAGAAAAAACAAAATTAGTTATAGGATCAAATATTTTATTACATATAGAATATCGTCACACATTCTACTTTAGTTCTTATAATAGACAGAAAAATATTAGGGGTTATGATGAGAATAACTCATACTGTCTCAGCAAGTGACTGGGACACCTTGACAATCTAGTCTGAGTTATAACCAATAATTGATAGTGTAATATACAGAAGACAACAAATGTCAGATGACGAGGAAGACACTTCTGAAAGACTGCAACAATACTTAGCAAATCAGCGCACCTTTTTGTCCTGGGTGCGAACTTCAATAGCATTGATCGGGCTTGGATTTGCTATTGAGAGATTTAGCATATTTTTGCAACAATTTCGACTAATTGCAGATCCCAATGCTACAGGTAATGCGGCGTCTGTTACAGGGTATGAATATTCTGCTCTTATTGGAATCGGCATGATAGGTATGGGCACAGCTTTGATTGTTTATGCTCTAAAAAGTTATTTAGATAGCAATAAGACCATAGCATCGGGCAAATATATGCCAAGAAATACCATAGTTTACACCACTAGTGCAGCTATAATTGGACTCGGCATTATAATGATCATATTCTTATTGGGACAACTACTTTGAAAAGTTTTAAATTGTTCATTATTAATGCTGATAGATTTTTGCGCATGCACAGAATTGAAAAATCCAATACAATCCAGAATCCTGTTAGGATAGTGCAGATGACATTGACAAGATAATATTAGATGTCATCTCTGTTGACAATAGAGCTGTTATAACAAAAAGTCTGTTGCATTTGCCTCAAGTTAGCACAATAGAATCCGTTGAGACTAGAAGCAAGAAGCGGCATTATTGAATCTGTTCAGGAGCTAGTTGAATTATACCCCCTCTCCCTAGAGTGCTCCATTTATTATTAGATGAATCTGCGGATACTTGCCTATGTCGACAATAGTTCAAGCGGAAGCATCAAAACCGCAAAGAAAGATGCAAGAGTGCAATCGGTGCAAAGCTGCAGGGTTTCCACACCAACCTATAGCCTTCGAGAAGGTAGGAGAGGATGTGGCTACAGGCAAGGTAAAGTGGAAGCTAGTAGACGAATACGGGAACGACCATGTACATAAGGGTGGAAATCAACTCTCTACTACTGCTGTTAGGCGTAAGCAAATCGTAGATATTGCCACAGTAGCAGATGTAGGCGAAGCAAGAAAATTACTTGCCTTGGGATGGGAGTACAAAACCTCATATCCAGCAACCCTTGCCAATGTTCCTCACTATGTGTTGGTGAAGCGTGAGTAAAACACCGCTGTATTAACTAGCCGCCGCAACCGACATCATACAATAACGGTTAAACAAGCAAGTTTTACTTTGCGAGTGGCTATCGTTTTCTTTTTTTGTATTTGATGTATTTGACCATTTTCTCTTATTGTGAATCTCCAAACAAAGCTGAAAACCCAATTAACTGAGAGATATCTTTGTGTAATACTAAAGAATAAGCATGATCGTCAGAATTTACATGATCTCCAGCTCTTTGTGCTAGAAGAAGGTTCAGACTGTTGTCTCCAGCGTTTATGATACTAGTAGAAAAAAATTCCTAGGAGGGCTTTGGACACCCTTCCATAGGCCAAATGAATATTTCTTTGCCAGGCAGCTTCCATAGCTCATTTGCATACAGGTCGGTACTGTCTATGTGACACCGCTCGCACATATTTACTGCTATGTCCTCAGATGGTTTGCCGATCAGTCTTAGGAACTCTTTTGCATACTCTACTGCTTGGGAGTCTATTTCTTTTGACACCTGTGTCGATTGGCTCTTATCAGTCGGTATGAATACGTCAAAGTGGAGTCTTCCCTTGTCTGCATATGTGTTGTAAACAACTACCTTTTTTCCTGACCCGCTATAGGGCTCAAGTTTTGCCTGCATGCTATAAGTGGGGCAAGAATGAAATTTAATTTTTTGCACTCTGTAATCTATTTCAATTTCTTGTCATTTGTAATTGTCACACTTGCATTTTGTGCACATAAATGTCCTCTTTTTGCTGTCATACTTGTGCAATCCAAGTCGGTGGCTACATTTTTCGTTTGAGCATATTGCACCTCGTCCCATTTTGATACTAGCTTGTGATCCCAGCTGCAAACTCCGCTGCAATAATGTGCTTACATTTCAGGAAGCGGAAGTTAAAGTCCGGGCAGGTGCACATCTTGATGTCTGCATCCACTCTATAGAATGTGTCTTTATCCTTGCTGCTACGGACATCAAATAGCCGATCTTTTCTATTTGTTTCAAGTATCATTGGCTCTCTTTCATTTAGCTCTACTATCCCATAAGCGCGATCTATGCGCTTTAGCATCTCCAGCAAATCTTGGCGGGAGATCCTCCTTTTGTTTCTCAACCAGTTCATCGGACAAAAGTAATCTCATCCTAACTATATAATGAAAGGAGCACTGAGCAGAGCAGGGGGGAGGGAGGAAAAGTAGAGAGAGATATGTATGCAAATCAGCTGGCCAGTGTCTGGCTTAGTTTTTCATACTCTTGTGTGCTTATTTCTCCCTTTGCCAGTCGGATTTTTAAAATGTGGAAAGGATCCTCGTCTGCTTGCTGTCCGTAGCCACTACTTCTAATTTCTCCGATAAAATCCCAGCGCTTTTTAATATCCGCATTCTTGCCTGCGCGGTAGAGGGTTCGTAATAACTTGTTCTTGTGTTTTGCAAAAGATGCTGGCACATGGAGTGCTAGCATGAATCCTTTGGTAGCGAACATATTCTTCCAGTCTGCGGGATATGGGACATGGAGTGGAGTAAAATCAAGTGGAAAAAGTTCATGGGGCGCTCTTTTGTGAGGATCCTTACTCTTCCATAGATAGCCCAGATAACCAGGGCTATCTTCTTCTCTTTTCTTCTTTGGTTTGATTACTGAATCCATTATCGACGGATCATGTGTCCGCCCTACAACCACAAAAGTTGTGCCCCCATATCTTCTGGAAGTTGCCTCTCTTTGTACTCGCTCCCTTGCGTTGGTCTGCCGTTTGTTAAAAAAACCAGCTATATGCACCTGTAATATGGTTCTGTCGGGTTTGTAACCAAATAACTTTAGATACTCTAATATCTCTTCTCGGCGACTCGAGGGAACCTGAGCTGCGACTATAGGTGCGGCGCCAACAGTTGTTGAGGCGCCACGACCTCCCTTCTTTCGCTTATTGTCGATCAAAGACATTTAGACCCACTTGCTCGGCATGGTATAATTAGCTTGATGATAAATCAGCTATGTAATTCACTACGTGATACACGGGCAACTTGGAAATAATTTTCTTACGGCCGTAATGAGACGGCATTTAATATATTCTAGGAGTATCAGAAGAGATTATACGTTCTGGCACAATATGGTCAGATTATATGATGGAGTCTATTAAGATATGAATAGTGGCTTGTTATCGCCAGCCAAAGACCTTAACGCAGCCCAAGCACGCGTAAGACAGACGCTGGATAAAGGTGTGCAAATAGACCTTTCCACAGAGTCCTGCAAGCGCTTCCTCAGGCGAAAAGTTAACCAAAAGGTGGGTGTGGTAGTCCTCTATGTAGACATTGATGGCTCGACTAAGATGAGCATGACACTGTCTCCTGAGAAGTTTGCTACTATATTACATGTATTCTCACAAGAGATGAGCCTAGTAACCTCAGAATATGGCGGTTATGTGCTGAAATATGTAGGTGATGCAATAATTGCCCTTTTTCCTGCAGAATACGACAGGGGACAGGCATCCAAGAATGCAATAGAGTGCGCGAAGGACATGCGAAGGATTATCAGAGAGTGTGTCAACCCCGAGTTGAGTGCCCGCAGGTTTCCAGAGATAACCGTAAAGATGTCAATCGACTACGGCGACGTACAGGTCGTGCTCTATGGCAAGAGTATAGACAGGTCTCATATTGATATAGTAGGATCGAGCATCAGCATGGCTGCAAAAATGATACCGCTGGCAAAGACTTGGCAAATAGTTATTGGCCAATCAATGTATGAAAATCTAGACAACGATCAAAATCTTGTAGAAGCGAATGTTGATCGCACGAGATGGACCTACATTGATGAAAAAACTAGAGGTGGCTACAGGTTGTATGTGTTAAGCTAGAATCTTCAAGTTCTAGTTGAAACAGCTGTAGTAGTTCTTATTCTTGATTTAATGCAACCAATATCTTTCCAATTAAATGAATAGTGCCCAACAATATCATAATCATCAGAGATAGGATTAGAGGTTTCTAGCTGAATATAAGCCCAGGTTATGGAGCAATTATAGACCCCCGAATGGACACTGAGATAGGCTCGTTAATTGCGACACTAGGTCAATGCCTGCAAAAAAACCGAGGAGAACTTTCACTTCTTTTGAAGATAGTACGGAGCGAGCATATTTATTTGAAATATGCTACTTTTATTGCGTGAGCGTAGTCAGTGAAATAATGCCTCAAAAAGTAGTTGTTACAGTAGACATCAAGGATAACCCTTCTGCTCTTGATATATCAAAATTAATGGCAAAACATAGAATCGGATCAATAGTAGTAGTAGAAGGCAACAATAAGAGGCCAGTTGGCATAGTCACTGAAAGAGATATCATAAGTAAAGTATCTGCCCAAAACAAGAGCGCAGATCAGATTGCAGTCAGTCACATCATGTCATCGCCACTTGTCACAGTCAATTCCATTGATTCTATTGATACTGCAGCAGAGACGATTGCAGAAAATAAGGTCAAGCGGCTAGTTGTAATAGAGCAAGATGGTTCGATGGTTGGGATATTGTCTGTAAGCGATATTGCAAGAAAGCTAGCAAAAATATTGACTGAGGATTACAGTAGATATCGATCTCTTCGAAATTTGCTAGACACGGATTAATGACTATTATTTCACCTTAAAATTGCGTGAGAGATATATTCATGTCTGGATGCATTATCAAGTTTCCCTATTCCTGTTGGCCCCTTAATGGCTCCACCTTCCGTCACAATAGCCATATGTGATTAATGGTACCACAAGAGAGATTTTATTCATACTATTTTTGTATTTATTCTATTTCGATGTTAGAGAATTCTATCGAGGTCATGCAAAGATAAATTAAGGCATGGCACGCATTTATTCTTGAACTTTCAATTCGTTTCCTTGCAATATTGGTGACAAAATGTTCAAACTAAACCAGCACCTATTCATCCAGCCAAGCATACTGGCAGTCTCGCTAGTCTCCCTTGTAGTGATGATGGGCTCCACAATGGTCACACCATCGTTGACACTTTACGCCAAGCAAGACCTAGGAGCAAATGAATTTCTTGTTGGTGCAGTTATTGCTGGCTTTGCCATAGGTCGGTTGATCTTTGATGTGCCAGCAGGATTCCTAGCTGACAGGCTTGGCTTAACTAGGACAATGATCCTTGGGCTTGGAATCCTTATTGGAGCGTCAACTCTTGCAGGCTTTGCCTCAAGCTATTGGGTATTGCTTTTCGCAAGGTTGCTGGAAGGGATCGCATCGTCCATCTATGTAAGCGCCGCTATTGCGTTTGTCCTCTTGTCTTCAGATGCAGCAAAGCGAGGGACAAACATTGGAAGCTATCAATCAATATTGATGCTTGGACCTATTATCGGACCAGTAGTAGGAGCGCCTATTGCAGGATTTTTCGGCTATAACGCTCCATATTTTGCTTTTGCTGCAGTAATATTTGTAGCAGCAGTAATCATGTCAATTTTTAGCTACCAACAGAAGTTCAAAATTGTAAGGACAGAGAAGCAGAAGGGCGAAAGCAGACAGGCGGGTATGACAGCCTACCTCAACACCGCAGCAATTGCCACTTTCGGCTTTGCCTTTCTACGTTCAGGAATCTATACCACAGGGGTACCACTATTCGGGTATGGAAGCCTGAATCTATCGGTATTTGATATGGGCATAATTCTTACGTTGGCTTCGCTTGCAAATCTGATTAGCTCTTTCTTCTCAGGCAGACTTACACAAGTGTACGGGATGCAGAAGCCCCTCTTTGCTGCAATTCTAATTTCTGGCGTGCTAGTTGCGGTCATTCCATTTTCTACATCAATGGTTTACTTGCTTGTTATCATTACTTTGATTGGTATAACTTCGGGCTTTTTTGGTCAGTCTATTGCATGGGCTGCTGAGCAAATAGAAGAGAAGGTAAAGAGAATTGGCAAAACGAACTATCAGGTCGCATTAGGCGTACAATCGCATGTTACACGAGGGATTGGATTTAATAGAATGATAGGAGACTTGGGATTGATATTGGGGCCTCTGTTCATAGGCTATTTTATCACAATCTTTAGCAATGATCCTCTACTGTGGTTCATCTCTTTTGGCTCTACTAGCGGAGTACTTTTACTTGCTTCGTTTTTGATCCTTAGTACCAAGGCCAGAGCTACAATTCCAAGTCCTCGCAGTAGCTTTTAATGTTGTAGCCTATGTGTATCATATTCTTCCCTTGTACGAAATGCCCTCCCACATATGTCGCATAGGTATGGATCGTTGGCAAGGTGCCCAGGTCCAGAAGGTTTACCAGAAGATGCTATGGCTTGAGAGATAACGACAAATAGCTAATAAAAAGATTATAAAAATCCAATAAGAGGCGACAGCTCGTAAAAGCGACATGCAAAGCGTGTCAATAATAGATACGCACGAGAGAGCTTGAGGCTCGAAGACAAATTCTCTACGCTGTATCAATTGCACAAAAAGATTTTTGGACTGTAATAAGGACTGGCGGCCCTCCTGCTCTGGGGATTTGGGGAGCAAAGCAGGAGTTGTGAGTCCCACCAGATCTGGTCTTTAATTGCGTACTACCTGCTTATATTCGCAGAGGTGACTTCCTCTAGAATTAAATATAAGTAAAGAATCTGAAAACAATGTAGACTCTCTTATTACTCTAGCAGTATGCACACACCCTTCTATAAAGATCATGAAATATTAAAAGTACAGAATGTGATAAGGCGACTTAAGTTAGTAATTAAATAAATCTGCTGCGGGGTAAAATTGCCATCTGATTTGTTGCTATGAAATATTCCCGATTTTGGATAGAATTTTCTTTTTCGGGAACATCTTATCAAGATTGCTCTTCTTGAGAGCATATTTGTATTTTATTTTTCTAGATGTGTTAACATTGGTGTGAAGTTCAAAAGGCAACAAACAGGTTGATAAAAATGTAGCAAAGGAGAAAAGTTTTGATTCTCGCAAGCACAAGGAAAAAGCACAAGGAAAAATAACTAGCTCTTAGGTCTCTTCTTTGTCTTTATTCTAACATCTATTTTTTCCGGGTTAGGTACGTATTCTTTAGAATAGATTATTGCTGTCTGTTTATCCATCTGCTCATTCTATTCAGGGGGCCAGTAGTCTTGTCATTGTTGTGGCATTTGGAAGAGTTATTAGTCACCCTCTCTGGCGCTTGTCAGCTGTCAGCACCTGCAAGATGCAAAAAGCCATTGTATTTGTTGCATAATTGAGGAATGTTTCTATCTTCGCTATCTATAGGTATCATGTTCGCCTTTTCGTCATCAACTGAGCCCGGGGGTTTAACTACTGCAACCATTACTGCCACTCGGTATCTATAAAGCATGTCTCAAAATTCATGGCAAAGAGCATTCTGTGTCATTTGTCAAACAAGACGGGCCGAACCAATGACATTTATCTGTAACGATGAGAAATGTTTTCAGACTTTTATGGACTATCAGGGTAAAGGCAAGTTAAAGGAATTGTTTGATATTTCAGAAGAATAACAACAAAAACATCCTTTCATCAGCCCCTCATTCCGTTTTGGATAGGGTCGGTGTTTTTTCTAGAGTTGTAACAGTGGCATATGACTGAACAGCTGATGGCCAAGCTATGCTGTAGCAATAGGTTGATGATATTATCATATCTCGGCCTGCGGCCTCGCCTGTTACAATGCCACCAGCACCAATAATAAAAATAATGAATGGGAAAAGGACATGATTCCGATTAAGAGAATCGGTCATCCAGAGAAGTTGCTCAAGTTGCCACCTTTTTGGCATCAACTAAAGCAAGCTATGTCACCGGAACGATACTTTATGTGGATGGTGGTCTTGCGCTTAATCGTCCAGCACGCTTCCTTGAGCATAATTTAGAAGTTGATTGACACGCATTTTATTAGCGCTATCAAAAAATTCCCCTCCTATTTCAAGTTCTTAGTTTAAAGTAGCAGATGGTAGTGGCTATCATTATCTAAATAGATGCAGTCTTGGGTTTAAATTTATCACTCTTTTTGCTAATTCCAGTTAATTCTTCACTTACCATCCAAAGTTTAGCTGCCAATTGGTGGTCATCAGCAAGTCCCGTGAGATCAACTGATTTTCGATTTACGAAATATTTGCCACTTACATGCTCTACCTTAGATGAGGAGGCTAAATATATTGCAGTATCTGCACCCTTTTCTGGGCAAGCTAGAAATGGAGTTATAATTAGCCAAATTAGTCTGTAATGCCAAGGGCTGCTCTGTACAAGATTTGTTCTAATTCCTCCAGGATGGAAGCAGTTTGATGTAACGCCAATTCCCGATGACCTTCTAGCTAGTTCCTTTGTAAACAATATATTCGCTAATTTTGATTGCCTATATGCCTGCACACCATTGTACTTTCCTCTTTCAAATTGCAAATTATCGAAATTGATGTGGGCACCTCTATGAGCTACAGAGCTTGTGGTTATTATTCTAGAGTGGCCACTTGCCTTCATTCTTTCAAAAAGAAGATTGGTTAGAAGAAAAGGTGCTAAGTGATTTACAGCAAACGTATATTCAATACCGTCAACACTAGTTAAGTGCCTAGAAAGAAATACACCTGCATTATTGACAAGAATATCAAGGCTTTGATAATTATCCAAAAATTTCTTGGCTAATTGACGAATGGATTCCTGCGAAGACAAGTCGGCGAGAAGATAAGAGACCTGGTTCTTATTGGTGTCAATGGAAGCAATTCTAGAGATCTCCTCTGCTGTATCTTGACACTTTGACTTATTGCGACCAACCAAGACAACGTTTGCTTTCATCTTGGCAAGACCAATTGCAATTTCTTTTCCAATCCCAGATGTGCTTCCAGTTATAATACAAGTTTTACCTTCTATCATCTCTCATATCCCATACTTACATGTTTTAGTACTACTTCGATAATGGTTTTTGCCAATCTTGTATTACACTGTGAAACTGTATGATCCAAGATATTAGCATATATTCTTCATCGTTAGTAGGATCTTGCAAGGATCAAAAGGCTTTATTACTTTTATACAAAAGGAGACGAGGCTGGGAAATTCGAAAATTTGTAATCAAAACACATTATTCGGTCATCTTCTAGAATATGGAGGAATGTTCTGTATCTTTGTATTGGTTCTTCAGTATTCGATAACCGTTCTCTGAACAGTCAGTGTACATGTATATAATTATATTCAACAGCTCTCTCTTATGAGAGGAATCTCTAGAAGACCGCACTTTTGATATAAGATATTTAATGAATTCTCCACAAAGTTTAATTAAACGGAGGCTTCAGTGACATCGGACGATATCAGTTTGTATGCTACCTGTTGGGAGGAGAGATGAATGGAAGAATCTATATCTTTAGATGATTCCAACAGAGCTCGAAAGAAAATTTTGATTGTAGATGACGAGCCTGATGTTACCTTCACAATTAAGGTGATCCTGACATCGAATGGATACCAAGTGGATGCTTTTGAAGACGCAGAAGAGGCGCTAGCTAACTTTAGAAATCAAGCATATTTCCTAGCGTTTCTAGATATAAAAATGCCGAAGATGAATGGCTTTGATCTTTACATGAAATTGCTGGAAATAGATAGTGAGATCAAGGTGTGCTTTCTGACGGCCCTTGGCGAGTTCGATGACTATTATAAACAGTACAGAAAGGAAGACGTAGCCCCTGTCTGGGGAATAAGACACATTGTTAGGAAACCAATAGACAATTCTAAATTGCTAGAAGAGGTATCAATTATGACTACCACAGCAGGATAGCAGAGGGACAATGTCAGAATGATCTTGATGTATAATTTTTGATCTTTCTTGGCAATACATGATGACGAGCAAAGGAAAAAAGTAAGTAGTAAGAGTATTTCTGCAAGAGAAGTTGCCAAACCACGATGGCGTTCCTTTCTTCATTCTGTGCATTTTATATATATTGTAATTCCATCGGTAGTTCTCTCTGTAGTTACATTTTTTTCTGCTACCTCTCCTAACAGTTGGATTGTATCCGATGCAGACCATTTTTACTTTGAAATATTTGCAGTTATATTATCAACGATAGTAGCATTCTATTGCATAACGAGAGCATATACGCTGAATGAAAGGTTCAGTCTGTATGTCGGGATAGGATTTTCCACCATTGCAGTCATTGATCTTCTTCATGCCGTATTTTCCTTCATCGCTATAGGCAATAACCAATTTCTATCATACTTTATACCACAGACATGGTTTGCTGGGCGCACTTTCCTTGGCGCTATGCTTGTCATCGCTGTTGCAAAATATGCTCCAAAGGTCGGAAAGCAAGATGAGCTACAAAGAGAAGGAGTAGAAGGAAAGCCACAACACAACGATATTCTCAGTGACAAGATGGATGCACGTAAATATAATTTCAGCTACGAAGGGCACAGCAATAGTAGCGCAAATGGTGAAGAGAAAGATAATTTCGACAGTACAAATAACCAGCATGTTGGACAAGAAGGGGAGAAATTACATCGAAGCCTTCTGCTCCCGTTATTTGTGCTTGCATTTTTGGCAGTAAGCGTAGTCGTGATATCGTTCTTTACGATCTTTCCAGGTATTGTGCTTCCTTATAGCCTCGCTAGGCCCTACGAAAATCCTTCGCTAATACTTTTCTCAATCGCATTATTTCTTTTTTATAAAAAGAAACTTTACAAATCGAATGATGCCTTTTACAAAGGGATATTGGGCGCTCTTATAATAGATGTATTCGGTCAAATAATAATGTCTTACTCTGGCACAAACTTTCATACAGCCCACAACGTTGCACATATGCTCAAAAATTCGGGCTACTTTATAATCATCGTATCTCTTGCAGTATCAAGCATACAGTACAACAAAATTGCAAACCAAAGAGAAGCAACAATTCGACTCCAGTATAACAAATTAAAAGAAATGGATAAGATGAAAGATGAATTCATCAATGTGGCAGCCCACGAATTACGCACTCCTATTCAACCAATAATTGGTTTAAGTGAAATTCTAAGATCAAGAATAAGAAATAATAACCATGGCGACAGTCAAAGTAATATCAATGCAGAGAACCAAGAATTTGTCGATGTCATTCTAAGGAATGGGCAAAGACTTGGCAAGTTAGTGGAGGATGTGCTAGATGTCACTAAAATAGAAAGCCAATCTCTAGAATTGCGTAAGGAGCGCTTTGATTTGAATGAGTTAATTATTAGCATAATCGACGACATAATGGCAGCTGAAGCAGAATCGATGGCTTATGGTCTGCCGGCAAGACGCAAAGGGAAAAATAATGTAAAAATAACCTATCAACCTCGGCCCCTACAGGTGCAGGCAGACAGAAACAGGATCGCTCAGGTTATTTCCAATCTTCTAAATAATGCTCTGAAGTTTACTTCGGAGGGCTATGTTGCGATAAATACAGAGAAACAGCGAGAAAGGAATAGCAATAATCACGATGTAGCCATTATAAGTGTGTGTGACAGCGGTTCAGGCGTGGATCCCGATATAATGCCTAGGCTCTTTACCAAGTTCTCATCCAAATCTTTTTCAGGCACAGGTCTGGGTCTGTATATCTGTAAGAATATTATCGAAGCGCATGGCGGCGAGATATGGGCTGAAAATAATAACAATGCAAAAGGTGCAACATTTTCATTCACGCTTCCTCTTGTTAATTAAGACCAAAATTTGATATATGTAATATTTATTATCGTTCAGAATTGACTTTGTAAGGACAAGGTTAGATTCGCTGAGCGGTCCCGAATTTTTATCTATTTTATAGAATGTCCCTTAACTTATGGGTAACTTAATAGAACGATTAAAAAAGTTAATATTTTAATATACAGTTAGTCACCTGTTCCAGACCCAGTTTGAGCTGAGTTTTCCTTGTGGCTATTGCGCCTTATTGCCAACTTTTATTCATGGAAAGTGGTCTCTAGGATAGAGAAAATCTGCATATTGCTTCTAAGACCCCCCAAAAACTACTGAATCATTCATGCGCAGGTAGCATACTACATTAACTAGATTTGGATTGAGCAATTGCGCCGATGTGGAGCGTTATGTTTGAGAATTTCGGGGGTAAGTATAAATGTATGCCATTATGTTATTTAAATGCAACAACTGTCTATATCACCAAACGGAGGTTTGTGAAATTTAGACGAGGTGTAATTAAGAACTATGACAACTACAACAACCATAATAGCAAATCGCGATCCAATAACAAATGGAGGCAAGATCTTAAAGCAAATTCAATTTGTTCTTTGTAGTCACTGTTTTTGGAATGCATCATTCTTAGGTCGAGAAGTAGGAAGAATATGTCCGTCATGTAAAGGCAGCACGCTCAATTCAATGCAATTAGCAGAAACGTATGGCCCTGTTAAGTGATTTGTAGCACAAAACGTCAAAAAAGCATAGAATTCAGATCGATTTCGGTGTAGATGGTTTGACAACTATGTCACATGTCTTATAGTGTGTATGTATTTGTCTAAACTTCCCTCATTTATAAAGGAATAATTACTCAATGACAAGATATTCTAAAAAATGACTTTTGAATCGATGCGTAACGAAAAGAGAAAAGTGCTGTAGCTATTGTCAGTTGAAAAGAAATCACATAAAAAGATAAGCTGGGCACATGTATGCACCAGCATACATCTTTTTTCTTTAAGATAAGCCAGACTGTAATAGTTTTTATAAGATTAAAATCACTTACAATGATAGAAGAAATGCTCATTCCAGTAAGATGTTTTACCTGCGGAGGACTCATTGCAGACAAGTATACAGAGTATTCAAACAGAGTAAGGACAGGAGAGGATCCAGCAAAGGTAATGGACTCACTTGGAGTGAAACGTTACTGTTGCAGGAGGATGTTCATTTCAAATGTCGATACTATATATCAGATCATCCCCTATTATGAAGCGCTTAGGAGGCGCATGTTCGAGATCCAGTCTGACATAGAATAATCTTGAACAAATAGTAATAAATTATGTCAATATTGAAAAACTCTTATGCCTTCTATATCCTCAATTCGGGGCAGAATAGTTTTCAACAGTAGAGGAAGCAAGACTATTGAAATTGACGTTGTAACTGATGGCAAATTTATGGGAAGGGCCTGCGCACCCTCGGGGGCATCCGTAGGAAAGTTTGAGGCACAAAGCTTTCCAGAAAATAAGCCTGAGGAAGCGCTTTCTATGCTGAATGCAAATATCAACAAATTCTTAGGCTTGCAAGCACAGGATATGCAGGCAGTATATGAGGCGTTAAAATCAATAGACAGGACGGATAACTATAGCAGGATCGGTGGGTCTGTAGCTTATGCGCTCAGCATCGCAGCTGTTGACTCTGCCGCCAATTCCATCGGTACCCCACTTTTCAAATTGCTAAAACCAACCAAGCCATACAGATTCCCGTTTCCGCTTGGCAATGTCATTGGGGGCGGCGCACACGCAGGGCCAGGTACTCCTGATCTCCAGGAAATTCTTGCATGTCCGGTTGGTGCAAAAAATATCATTGATGCCCTTGAGATGAACTTTAAACTTCACAGTGAGACGCGCAAAGTATTAGAATCTATAGACAATCGCTTTACCTACGGCAAGGGCGATGAGGGAGCTTGGGCTCCAAATGTAAATAACGATCAGGCACTTGAAATTATAGAAAAGGCAGTAAACAATTGTGGCTACACTATGGGCAAGGATATGTCAATAGGTATTGATTTTGCCAGTTCGTCATTCTGGAACGAAGAAAAGCAGCTGTATGACTATTCACGGCAAGGCATCAAACGTGATACTGGCGAGCAGATCGAATTTGCGAACAGGCTTATGCATGACTATAAGCTAATTTATGCAGAGGATCCGGTGCATGAGGGCGATTTCGAAAGTATGGCTATCTTGAACAAAAAAAACCCTAGGACGCTGGTTACAGGAGATGACATGCTTGTAACAAACGCAGGCAAGGTAAGAGAATCGGTCAAATATGGTGCGTGTAGCGGAGCAATACTGAAAGTCAATCAGGCAGGGAGCCTGTTTGAAGCACTGGAGTTTGCTAAGGAATGCACGAAGAACGACATCAAGTTAATAACATCACACAGGTCAGGTGAATCAATTGATTCGCACATTTCTCAAATCGCTCTTGCCACGGGCTCTAAGATGTTAAAATCAGGCATTCTAGGAGGGGAGCGTATTGCTAAGCTGAATGAGCTTGTACGTCTGACAGAGTATGATTTAATAGAAGGTATGCAGGACACCACACTATAAGAAATTTTATTTGGCTCCATCCTTCAGAGGATAGTGGCAGACAGATGTATAGCTAAATACCTAGGTATCATTCGCAATCAGAATAAGGGTAGTTGCGAGACCGTAGAGTATTATCTTAAGGACTTGAGGTATTCTGTGCTAATTTATTGGGGACAACAGATAAGTTGAACTCCGTACCCTAGGTTGTCAATAAACTCAAAAACGGCACTTGAAATGACAGCCCAAAAGAAGAGCAACCATATGATGTTCTAGGTAGATACGCCACTTGGCTCGTTGCCGAGAGGTTAGAAACTGCTGCAAACAACGAAAGGACATTAAATTACAAAATCTCATGGGCAGGAACATTACTAGAAGTAAACTTCATTCCGATCTCAAAAGCACTCTTTAAGGCGCTGGTAAAAAGTCCAAGATCTAGCCAGCCTGATACCTCATCAATAGAGAAGAAGATTATTGTTAATATTTTAATGGCGATCTCGGTTATCCGTCTGCGCTCTTCTTATGTGATGTATCTGGCAAGCGCTGGATGGAGAGCAACCGAGAGCCTTACGATGACAATTGGCAATCTTGAAAACTTTAACGTTAACACATTAAAGTTTACAGTTACTCCTCTCATAAACACAAATGGAAAGTATACAAAAACAAGAAGGGAAAGTGCAGACAACTAACAAAAGAGGTGGCAAGGCAGATAGAGCAATTACTCGCATGGAACTATCGTCCAAGACGTATTCAGCATAAGATAAATGACAAGTGGCTAAACAGAAAAGTGACGCCTATGCCAAAGATAACTTATCCTCTCTTTGCACCGTATCATTCAGAGGTAAGTGAAAGTACAAACAAGGGCAAAAAAGTAAGATCAGCAAGGAAGACATTTGCTTGCTAATCATTATTGTGCAACTAGCAAGAAGTTTAAACGGACAATCGATAGATTGGGAATAAAGTTGGAAGGCGAGAATGGAGAGAGTAAGAGACGCGTAGTAACACTTCATACGATGCGCCGATTCGTTTACACCCTGTGTAAGAACATAGGGGATGAGGGCTATGGCAAATATCATACAGGCAGATAGACACATGAATATGATAAAGCCACACCTGATGAAATAGCCTAAGATTTTGCAGGAGTCGAACCATACTTGACCTTCTTTGATACATCCGCAGTCAAGCAAAGGCAAGAATCGCTAGAAAGAGAGCATTGGAAGACTAGTGCTGATGTTGCAAGGCGGGAAACACAAATAGCAGAATTGCCTGCAGCATCGATAAGTAGCCACGAAAACAAGGAAATTCTAGACGATACGGAGTCGCTATTGGCAGCATGACCTAGCGGAATCCTAGAAAAGTCCTTCACAGTTTCAATTGGTCTAAGGCATATAGCCCCATTGACCGATGGTTACTCATTTGTTTCCTTGTTATCGAATTAGCATAAGCTGGGAGTCATCCATGATTGTTATTGACACAAGAGGAGGGCCCAGAGGGTTCCGGCAGAAAAACTTCAGAAATTGGACTCCGTGAGCATAAGGCCATACAATTAAGCTAATTTACAGTTAGGTCATTCATGCCGTTGAAATAGGCAAACCGATACTTTCAGGCGAAATATTATGTATAACTCTTACATATCATGCAGCCTATTCTTCTTCAGGAGCATTTATGTCTTCAGCCAATAAAAACAATAAGGATGCTCACACTAGAACCTTAAGAGTTGCTGAGGCAAATTCCCGCGATGTTGGAAGAAGAGTTGGAAGGGTTGATCCAAAAGTAGCCACCGAGATTGGGTTATCCACTGGTGATGCGGTCGAAATTTCTGCTGGCAAAAAGAGGACTACTGTACTCAGCTGGCCTGCTTATCAGGAGGATTATGGAAGAGGATTAATACGCATTGACGGCTACACTAGAAGTAAACTCGAAGTCGGCATAAATGATAATGTAGACGTCAAAAAGATCGAAACAAAAGAGGCTCAAAAAATTACCTTGGCACCGACAGAACCCTTGCGTATATTAGGTGCTGAAGAATATCTTGCTGCTTTCCTAGATGGCCAGCTTGTTACAAAAGGTGATACAATTCCGCTCAATGTTATGGGACAACGGATTGATCTTGTTGTGATATCTACTGCTCCCGGCGGACCTGTAATTATCTCCCGGAATACAGAAGTAACTGTTTCTGAAGAGACTGCAGAAGCTGTTGCAGCTGCCAGAGAGGGAGGAATCCCATCAATCACATATGAAGACCTTGGGGGTCTGCGAGATGAGGTCACAAAGATAAGAGAAATGATAGAATTACCTCTGCGGCACCCAGAGCTATTCAGGAGGCTAGGTGTAGAAGCGCCAAAGGGCGTTATCCTTCATGGCCCGCCAGGGACTGGCAAGACGCTCCTTGCAAAGGCTGTAGCCAATGAAACAAACGCCAACTTCTATACCATTGGCGGCCCAGAAATTATGAGTAAATACTATGGAGAAAGTGAAGAACGTCTAAGAAATGTATTCCAAGAGGCCCAAAAGAATGCACCTTCAATTATATTCATAGACGAACTTGACTCGATAGCGCCAAAGCGAGAGGAGGTTAGTGGAGAGGTAGAAAGGAGAATTGTTGCCCAGCTGCTATCGTTGATGGATGGGCTCAAAGCGAGGGGGAAAGTAGTTGTTATTGGCGCTACAAACAGGATAAATGCAATAGATCCTGCATTGCGGCGTCCAGGTAGATTTGATAGAGAAATAGAGATAGGCGTTCCAGACAGGGATGGTAGGTTGGATGTACTCCAAATCCATACAAGAGGAATGCCTCTTGATAAAGATGTGAACCTAGAGAGGCTAGCTGATATCAGCCATGGCTTTGTAGGGGCAGACCTTTATGCTCTAGCGAAGGAGGCAGGGATAAGAGCCTTAAGACGCATTTTACCCGAAATAGATCTATCTGCTGAGAGTATTCCAGGCGAAACGCTTAACAAGATAATTGTCAAAATGCAAGACTTTATTGACGTTGTTAATGAGATGGAGCCATCTGCAATGAGGGAAGTGTTTGTCGAGGTTCCCGACGTAAAATGGCAGGACATTGGTGGCTTGGAAACAATAAAACAGGAGCTTCGCGAGGCCGTAGAATGGCCACTGAAATACCAAGGAGTATTTGCATATGCTGATGCAACTCCCCCAAAAGGAATTCTTCTTTATGGCCCACCTGGCACTGGAAAAACATTGATGGCAAAAGCTGCAGCAAATGAAAGTGAAGCAAATTTCATTAGCATAAAAGGACCAGAACTGCTGTCAAAATGGGTCGGCGAATCAGAGAAAGGTGTTAGAGAGATATTCAGAAAAGCTAGGCAGGCTGCGCCATGCATCATCTTTTTTGACGAAATAGACGCAATAGCTCCCACAAGAGGTGGTGGCTTTGGTGACTCTCATGTTACAGAGAGAGTGATCAGCCAGATGTTGACAGAACTAGATGGCCTTGAAGTTTTGACAAATGTGGTGGTAATTGCTGCTACAAACAGGCCCGATATTATAGACGCCGCACTGCTGCGACCTGGAAGATTTGATAGACTCTTGTATGTTCCGCCACCAGATTATGAATCAAGAAAACAAATAATCCTGATTCATACAAAGAAAAAGCCGCTTGGTAACGATGTTAATGTAGATAATCTTGCTAAAAAAATGGACGGCTATACAGGGGCAGATATTGCAGCTGTAGCATCAGCTGCAGTAATGTTAGGGCTACGAGAGCACATATCAAAATACAAAGAACCGCTAGAAGCGGAGAAGAATACCAAGGAACTAAAAATACATATGAGGCATTTTGAGGACGCAATGACAAAGATTAGACCTTTATCATCACAGGAGCTTGATATGTACAAGAAAATTGCGGAGCAGTTTGGTAGACCTTCACCTCTTACTACTACGCAGACAACCACGTCACCAAGTGCCATAGCATGATATAATATAACAGTACACAATAGTATCTTCAAAAAGCTCCTAGTTCTCAGCAATCGAGCCAAAGTAGTTATTTTTTTATTTTTAGCAGTTGACCGCCTTCGTATGATTTAATAGAAGGTATGGCAGAACTGTCCTCTGCGTAGCCTATATGAGTATATCAGAGGATGATAACAACAACTCGGACGCCAACATTAAGGAGCAGAGCGCTCCAATAGAAGAATCCCCAGAGGGTCAGGAAGCTATTGAGACTGATAATTTAGAAAAAATGATTCTCTCTACAGGCATACGCGTAGGCACGCCAGTCAAGACGAAATTTATGACACCGTTCATAGTCAAGGCCAACCCAGAAGGCCTTTACATTCTAGATATTAGTAAGACCCTAGCAAGAGTTGATGTTGCTGCAAAATTCATCGGCAGAGCAAATATTGCCAGGGTTGCCGTTACTTCTGCTAGGGAATATGGAAAGACTCCAGTTGAAAAGTTCTGTGAAATTACCGGTGCAACCCCTATTCTGGGCCGCTTCATGCCGGGCACTTTTACGAATCCATCGCTTCCAGATTATATGGAACCAGAAATTGTTGTTGTAACAGACCCTCAGGCAGACCAGCAAGCTGTACTTGAAGCCACAAGAGCAGGAGTACCGGTTATTGCTATCGCCAACAGCGACAATATTACTTCAAAGGTTGACTTGGTAATACCTGCAAACAATCGTGGACGTAAGGCTCTTGCAACAGTATACTGGCTTTTAGCCAGAGAGGTTCTCAAAAAACAGGGAGCCCTCAAGTCTGACAGCGAAATGCTAGAGAAAGCTTCAATCGATGACTTTGAAACAAAATTAGTTGAGGAACTAACGTAGCCCAAGTTTGGATTGGATGATCCGACAGAGGATCGACAAAGGTCAAAGTAGAAAGGCACGTATGATGCAAATAGCAGGTTTATGGTTTTGCAAGAAGGCGTAATGTTGCTGCTTTTATTATCATCTTTGTCTAAATAAGACTCTGTCATATGCATAGGGGCGTACTTGCTGTCGCAATTGCTGCAGGTGTTGCTATCGCAGTCTATCTTGCATACCAGCAGGCTAACAGATCGCCCTATGCTCTTGAAATCGATGCGACAAGAGACGTTACAGATGTAGGTGTTCAATATAGGATAAGGATGACCAATGTTGGCACACAACAGTTAACTGGAATATTAGTTGAGCTTGGCATAAACGATGTTCAGAAGCAGCCATTCTTGGAACCCGGGCAGTCGTACTATTTCTATCCAGAACCTGAAACCAACACCACTAGCGTGAAGGTTAGGACAAACGAAGGGATTGTGATGGAAAGCAACTATCGATCGCCAACTAAAGTATTGGGTCTACCTGGTGCGGGCAGATGATAATATACGGAGATGATGGTAGGGACACTATTCATGGACAAGAAGGCAGAGACCAACTGTAATGAGGAGATGGAGACGATTTTTGGCTCCAGGGCAGTCCAGGTAGAGATATCTTTGACTGCGGCGCAGGTATAGATACAGTAGCAGATTACAATGAGGCTGAAGGCGACAGGGTATTATCTAATTGTGAGAACATCAACTCTAGCACACAGAGAGATATGTATGAATAAAGTAGGTACACATTAGTAGATACTTATCTCATTTTTCTTTTTTCTCAAATATCCAGAAGCATATAGGAAAGAAAAAGAGGAAAAGGAATCAAAACTAACTTTATTATGTTCCCACATAAGCTGAACTATATCCTAGACATAAAAGGAACATTGCCACGTTTATGGCACTCGCCGAAGCTGCTGCTCAGCGACTGTTCCTTGATATCAAAAAAAAGTACTACTTCTTTTAATATTTCAATCTCTGCACTTAGCCTTTTAGTGTCTTCAATGTACTTAGCTTCTTCCTTCTGTTCTCTCTTTATTTTTATCAGTCGCTCAATCTTATCTGGATCTGGGTGCATTTTGCAAAGTCATTATCTGCAGGTACAAGCATCTCTTGGTAACAGCGTTCATTCCTCCATATCCTCCTCCTTTCAACGCTTCATTGGTACTGCTAGCCATGTCAATCATTTTTTAGTTGCTTTCATAAAGTGTGCCATGTCCTGGTTTCAAATCCCACTTAATCTCTTTTGATGGACTAGCACATATAATGCTGATTATCAAAGGTAACATTTCTATCTAAAGAAAACAGTGAGATGGATATATCGTGCTCCCATATGTCAATAGTTCAAGTTTTAAGCAGAATAAACTGAATGGTTGGTCACATCTACAAATAGTGCAGAGAAGAAATTGATTCAAAAGGCCATGCAGAGTCCATAGTAAGGCAATCTCAGATATTATTTGTTCCACCTCTTGTGGGGCACCTTTAGTTACGATCCAGATAGAATCAAGTTGCGGAATCTATATCATTGTCGAAGTTGAATGACCGTAGATGGATAAATTTGCAGGATCAACAAGGATCATGACGATAATTCTGTTGACTATTGGCATTGCATTCTCAATTGCACCTGCGGTTTCTGAGTTAGGATTGAAAACTCAGGCAATTGCACAACAGCAGAATGAAGAAATTATTAGGACACAAGAGACTGCGATGTCTAGGGCAGCTCCTGTGGCTCATACAGGTAATCTTCCTCACGCAGTAGTATTTGCACTGCCAATAAGAGATGATGGCAAAATCTATACCGGTCAAGTCACATTTACAGCAAGCAAGCCGATCGAATTAGAGATAATACACATCTACAGGCCTGACCAGCTGCCAGATGAAGCGCATGGACAGCCTCCCACTGCAGTAATAAATGGCACGACCATAACCTATTCTCATCTTACAGGCATAATTGATAATAATATAATCACAGGAGATGTTCCTACTTCATCTGGCACATTTGAATTTACAGGAAGTGGACTAGTCTTTCATAAACGAAGCTCAGAACCATTCACCGTCACGTACACCATAGATGCTGCAGTGCGGACGCTCACGCAATAACCCGCCCGAGCCACTGCAATTATACAAGGAGAAAAGGCCAGACAAAGATACTCCGATTCTCGGAATCAACTGTAATACGCGTAAATTTGAATCATAGATACTATTTACAACCTTTAGTGTTCGCATGACCATAACTTTGCAATTCATATCTCTTGAAAGCTGTAATAGAATAGCAAAATCGCTGAGCAATTATCTATATACCTCGCTTACATATCCTGCAAAGGACTTTTCTCAATAAGCCTTTAGTATCAGCGCATTTGTCGTGTCCTGAAATACATCTTTGGGAATAAGTATTGCTTGGATAAAGTTTCCTTATCCATCAATGATGTTCCATATGTTCTTAAGTTTGGACTAGATCAGATAGAGTTTGATATGCGATTTTATTCAATAGAAAAAATTGTAGCCAAAATATATCGTCTGTATGTGAGAAAGATCTCCTCTTAAATTTGCAAGAACTGGAAAAGCCGCTGAAATTAACCGTTGCAAGATGACGAGACTGTTAGGTGACATCTTTTCGACAGAACTATCAATTATATTGCTTGTTTTAGTTTCGATCTAATGGAGAAGTATCTTGACAAAGAGGGCAACTGCCGTCGCAGGGATGTTTTATCCCGACAACACCACGGAGCTAAGAGCGCTAATTGACCAATCTTTTAGCAACCAGCGCTTTGGTCCAGGCAAGGTTCGGAGTTCAACTCTATCGGCCAATAATCAAGACCGAAAAATCTATGGCATAGTATCACCCCATGCAGGCTATATTTACTCGGGAGCGATTGCTGCAAACGGCTTTTACGAAGTAGCATCAGTAAATTTTCGGGACGTCATAATGGTGGGCCCAAACCACTATGGCATAGGCTCCTGGGTGGCTGGCATGAGAGAGGGCACATGGGAGACGCCACTCGGTGAGGTACAAGTCAATTCTCAGATGGCGGACGAAATAAAAAAGAGATCTGCTGCCCTTGACTTTGACGACTATGCCCACAGCAGAGACCATTGTTTGGAGGTTCAATTGCCTTTCTTGCAGTATGTCAAACAAGATTTCAAGATTGTGCCAGTTGTATTAGTTTCTCAAAATAGAGATATAGCTCTTGACCTTGGGAATGCAATATCACAGACAGTAATGGAAATGAATGCCCTTGATTCTACTCTACTATTAGCATCATCTGACTTTACACACTATGAACCAAATAGCGAAGCGCATAAAAAAGATGGAGAACTGATAAAGACAATACTTTCACTTGATGTTAGCAGGTTTTACACTATCCTTGAGAGGATGAACATTTCTGCATGTGGCTACGGGGCGATTGCTACAATGATGGTAGCTGCTAAAAACCTTGGTGCTACAAGAGGAGAGCTTCTAAAGTATGCAACAAGTGGAGATGTCACAGGAGACGTCGGCGCGGTAGTGGGATACTCTTCGATAGTGTTCGTATGAATCAGGCCAAGGCGTCTGCACCAGCTAAGGTAATCCTGTTTGGCGAACACTTTGTTGTGTACGGAGGCCCAGCTATACTTGCTGCTATAAACAAGCGCATATCCGTTGATGCCCGTATTTTAATACATGAAGAAGACAGGATAATTATTAGTTCCGATATTGGGGTTGTCGGCGAATACCGGCACAATGGAGATTTTAATCCTCTTGAAGGTGGAAGTAAAGCAAAGGCAATCCTGGATCCCCTCTATGAAGCCATCATACAGGTTTTACTGACGAGAAATAAGAAAAAGACAGGGATAGAGGTTAGCATTTCTTCAAGAGTACCTCTAGGCATAGGCCTTGGATCTTCTGCTGCCTCATGTGTTGCGACGGTGGCTGCTGTAAATTCCCTTTTCCAAAAAAATACAAGTAGGCATCAAGTGTGTGAACTTGCGATTGAGTCAGAGGGACAAATTCACAATAGAACTTCAGGCGCGGATTGCTATGTCAGCACCTTTGGTGGACTGATACATTACTGCAGCAAATCAAAAGACTTCAAGAACATAAAAGCAAATGAGTCGCTTTCGCTTGTCGTTGCCAGCACTGGAATCAAGCACTACACTTCAGAACTTGTGTCTGGCGTCAAGAGATTCAAGGACAGGAATGAGACACTCTTTGAAAGCCTCGCAAAGCAGGCTAGTGAGATTTGCTTGCAAGCATGGACTGCCATAGAATCAGGAAATGGTGACAAGATAGGCGAGCTCATGAATGAGAACCAAATAATCCTTCAGCAGATCGGTGTATCTCACCACAAGGCACAGAAGATAATAGATTTATGCAACAAAGCTGGTGCCATAGGAGCTAAGATAACAGGAGCAGGAGGAGGAGGAGCTGTGATTGCCCTTGCAGCAAGCAAGATGGAGAGTGTGAAGATGGCATCTCAGGTCAAAGCAGCAGGCTATCAGTCCTTTGAAGTGGAAATAGACTACAAAGGGCTTTGTATTTAGCGACCTACTTTCCGCAGTGTCTCTTTCGTCATTGATTCACCCTCTCTTATGAGGTTTTTTACTCCTGCGGGGTAAAATTGTTGTTCTCATGTAGATAATGGAAGCAATAATCTTCTCTTGTGATGTAGAGCATCTTCTCTATTTCTGCACCATGCAGTTATGCATTTTTGAGAGGTGCTGTAAGGTGCAGAGGCTTAACCAAATCCGCAACATCGACCCAGCAGCGCGCTATCTTATCCATCGAGTATATGAGGTTCAGTAATGCAATTGTGGACTCTAGACTCTTTGAATCTGCACTGTTCTTAATTGAATTTTTAATTTCCATAAAATTATCGTACATCTTGACGATAGCATTTGATTCTGATCTATTCTTGTTTACAAAAGCAGCAACTGAGTTTTCATGCATCTTTTCCACAAGCACTCCAGCCTCGACTATCTTGTCAGCAACTTTGATGTATGAAAGATCTATTGAGTTTGCAAGATCAACAATATAGTCCCCAGCACTCTCAAGAAGGTTGGCTGCTATCCTATAGTCAAGGATGTCAATGTTGCTTAGGTTGAGCTTGCCTGCTAGTTTTTGATCCATCATAGCACTTCTGATCAGCCTAACAAGCAAGAAATATTGTCGGTCGACTTCGTCATCCCTGCCGATTATTACTTTACGAATGCTACTGTTTTGTTTTAGCTTTATAGCTTCAAGCATATCTCGGTACATGCCTGCAACTATTGCGCTCATACGGCGAAGTATCTTTTCAGCATCAAGTGTATCTGCATCAAGTAAGAATTGAGCTGCTATATGAAAACCATCTTCATCTACGATTTCTAGGCCGACAAGTTTTCGTATAGCCTTCTTAATGCGATCAGCATCTTCAAATGAGATCTGCAAGCTAGCTTTGATCGTAATCATATCGTAGCCAAGCAGGTAGCCACCGTATACTTGGTTGACCAGCATATCCATCGGTACCGAGGAATAGGGAATTGTCAATTCCTTTGTCTTGTCTGCAGTATCGTCTTGTGAAGGAAATATCGATATAGAGTTGTCACGATTGATATACACTGGCACGATGCTTCCTTTCTTGAGACTATTGTTCTTGATCCAGATGCTTGGCAGCGACACTAGGATGCTACTACCGATTTGTTGTAATCTTCTTGCATAGCGTGCCATGGATTGTTTAAATGCATTTAAACTAATTAAACATTATTTTTATATTTTCGCTATTTATAAACATAGATATGGCAACAGACTTGGTTGGAGAGCAGATAGCGGTAGCAAAAGCGTTCAGTCCAGGTCACATAACAGGGTTTTTCGAGGTGCCGCATGATATTTCTGATTTGCCTTCTACGCATCGAGGTTCTAAGGGGGCAGGACTTTCTATTGATAAAGGCATAGAGACAACTGTCTATGTTTACGATACTTCAAAACCAGGGTATGAGATTTGGATCAACGGCGTTAAGAGTCACAATGCAGAAGTTTCACAATGGGTCGTGGAGGAATATCTCAAATTTGCAGATAGACCTTACTTTATAAGCGTCCATCACGATGTGGAAATCCCAGTTGGGTTTGGTCTTGGCTCAAGTGGTGCCGCTGCTCTTAGTCTCTCATATGCACTAAATAGAGCACTTGATGCAGGTTTAGATAGAACTCAAGCAGCACAAATAGCGCACCATGCAGAGATTGCCTGCAATACAGGTCTCGGCACAGTGATAGCTGAGTTTGCAGGAGGATTTGAAATACGAACAGGCGCAGGGGCACCAGGTATAGGTTCAGTTAGCAAGATTGATCTGAATAAGGACTATAAAGCTATAATTCTCTGCCTTGCTCCAATTTTGACAAAATCATTTCTCACAAACCGTATGAATGAAATAAACGGCATTGGAGGCTCCATGTTAACCAAATTATCGGCGTCAAAAAGTATCGATGAGTTTCTCAAAATGTCGCACAATTTTGCAGAGACATTAGGTCTCACGGAAGGCAGATGCAAGGGACCAATCGCAGCTCTCAAGACAAGAGGAATTGAATCAAGCGTGGCACTCTTTGGTCAGACTGTTTTCACCGTTGTTTCACAGGATATGGCAGCTAAGTCAGTAAATGCGCTCATGGAATTTGGCGGCACTCTTATTGTATGTAACATAGATATGACTGGGGCAAGAGTGCTCTAGATTTGAATATAAACCACATTGTTATACCGCCAGATCATCCTCGAGCCAAGTCTCTTTACATCCGTGAGATGCTAGTCAGTGGCTTCAGGCGAGGTCTAGTGGCGCCCGAAGGTCTAATTGCTCATGGAAGGGGAGAGGCATACGATTATCTACTTGGTGAGCGCACCACAACGACTGCTAAACTGGCGATTAATGCAGCTGCAGCTTTACTGTTGCTCTCAAACCGATCCGTCATCTCTGTAAACGGCAACACTGCTGCCCTGTGCCCAGGTGCAGTGGTGGAGCTTGCCAAAGTGACAAGGGCGAATATTGAGGTCAACATCTTTTATAGAACAGAGGAGCGCGAGAAGGCGATCAAAGCAGAACTTGAGCTCCATGGGGCAAAAAAGGTATTAGGAGTAGGCTCAACAGCATCAGCAAGAATTCCTGAACTGTACAGTGAGCGCAGGCGAGTTGATCCTGATGGCATCTATGCCGCTGACACTGTCTTGGTTCCACTTGAAGATGGTGATCGAACAGAGGCACTTGTAAAAATGAACAAGACTGTGATCGCAATCGACCTAAACCCGTTATCAAGGACATCTAAGGCTGCAAATATCACGATTGTTGATAATATAGAAAGAGCTATGCCGTCATTAATAGAAGCCGCAAGAAAGCTCAAAGGTTCTACATCATTAAAAAAAATCACAGATAATTTTGACAATAGGAAGAACCTCCAAGATTCAATCAAGACCATGAAAGGAGAAATCTAATAATTGCAGGGTAGGACAAAACTCAGCGTAAGTGATATAATATCAAAGAAAGGGAAAGAAAAACTCTCTGTCCTTACGGCGTATGACTATTCTACTGCGAAAATATGCGATAGTGCAGGCATTGACATTTTGCTTGTGGGGGATAGCGCAGCAATGGTGGTATTGGGTTATTCAAGCACAGTGCCTGTAGGGATGCAAGAAATGATGATATTTTGTGGTGCAGTAGCAAGGGGAACTAAGCGTGCAATAGTAGTTGGCGATATGCCGTTTGGTTCATATCAGGTAGATCCAAGTGTGGCAGTTGAAAATGCGATCCAGATGATAAAGTCGGGCTGTGATGCAGTCAAACTTGAGGGAAATTCTGAAATTGTAGATACTATAACAGCGATAATCGATGCAGGAATACCTGTTATGGGTCACATTGGATTCAGACCTCAGACGTCATCACTATGGGAAGGCCACAAATTGCAGGGTAGGACAAAAGAAGGAGCAAACAAGCTAATTGAAGACGCTATTATCCTTGAGAAAGCAGGCGTCTTTAGCATTGTTCTTGAGATGGTTACAAGCGAAGTGGTAGATGCAATAACTAAGAGCGTATCAATTCCAACTATAGGCATAGGATCAGGTCCTAACAGCGACGGTCAGGTGCTTGTTCTGCATGATATGTTAGGCATTTATCAAGACATTCGGCCGAAATTTGTAAAAAGATATGCAGAGCTTAACAAGGGGATATTTGATGCAGTTTCAACCTATAATCATGAGGTCAAAATTGGTATGTTTCCAGGGGAATCTAACACATTTCATATGGATGCAAAGGAGCTAGACAAGTGGAAGAATGAAAGAAGAGTATGACAGCAAGAAGAGGAGTTCACCCTTCAAAGGACATCCTTGGAAGACAAGGAACTGAACTTGAAGGTAAGAAAATAGTACTTTGCATTACGGGAAGTATTGCTGCTTACCGGGCAATTGACCTAGCACGGCTTTTGATGCGACACGGTGCTGATGTTTATGCGGTGATGACGGAATCAACTGCATCAGTGCTGCTCAATCCTGATATAATGAGATGGGCCACAGGGAATGATGTAGTCACCAAGTTGACTGGCAATTTGGAGCACATTATGCTAGCTGATTATGATATGTCAGACATTGTTATTGTCTACCCATGTACGGCCAACACTCTTGGCAAGGTGGCAGCAGGTATTGATGATACACCTGTTACGTCAATCCTTAGTGTTGCACTCGGCAGCAAGATCCCTATAATAGTAGCGCCTGCAATGCATGAGGCCATGTATGAGAATGTATTTGTCAAGCAAAATGTCAGCAAATTAAGAGAGTATATGACATTCGTGGAGCCCAAGATGGAGGCAGGCAAGGCAAAAGTAGCAGACCCTGAGCATATACTAAATGCCACAATTTCAGTCCTTTACAATAAGAATGTTTTATCAGGTAAGAGAATACTTGTTACTGCTGGAAGTACCGTTGAATATATAGACCCAATAAGGGTCATGACTAACCTGAGCTCGGGCAAGATGGGCATTGCCATAGCACAGGAGGCAGAGCGGATGGGCGCAGCGGTTACGCTAGTTTATGGTCACGGAATCATTAATCCCGCAGGTGGCAAAATAGTCCATGTAAGTACAGGTGAAGAAATGTATAAGGCGGTTCTTTCGGAGATATCATCGAATCGGTACGACGTTGTCATAATGACTGCTGCCGTTGCAGACTTTGCGCCATTAAAAAAATCAGATAAAAAAATCGCAACTCAGTTAGGCAAGATCGAGTTATCGCTTGTTCCTACAAGGAAAATAATTGATCAAGTGAAAAATAAAAGTAAGGACACATTTCTCGTTGCATTCAAGGCAGACTACGGTGTATCAGACTCTGATCTCATAGAAAAGGCATACAGAAAACTGAAAGAGTCTGATGCGGATATAGTTGTGGCAAATGACCTAGGCAGAAAAGGTTCTGAGCCTGGATCTGATAAAAATGAAGTGTTCATTGTTAATAGGAACAAAGAAGTTATACACCTGCCTCCTAAGAGCAAGGTACAAGTTGCTCAAAGACTGCTGGAGCTTGTGGATGAATTAACAGCAATGAGTTGTAGCAAATGATCTTATCTCAATAGCATAGACCAAATGAAATTTTTGGAATAATCAGCGTACCTGCCTGACTATTATTTCTTTGCATCTTTACTTCTTCTTATGCTGATTATCAGAGTGACATTTTTCGTAATCTATCTGTCTCTCAATAACAAATTCTCTCTAATGGTATATTCCATTATTGTATTTCCACACTGGCAACGTTGATACTTGCATCTTTCCTGCTATATGATGTCAGGTTTAATGTAATTAAGATTAGGGGCCGACAATTTCTTGTATTGAAGTTATGAAATGTGCAAATAGGGTTATGCCGCCTCTGGGATCAATGCTGTCTTAAACATTACCATCTAACAGTTTCAAAAAAGAGCGTTGATGTCAAAAGGGAGGTCTAGATCGGCTAATGTAATCTAGCATCAATCCCCGATCTATCAGAAAGAAGGCAGATCATGTTGTTGATATAAAAATCCCTATCCCTATTCTTAGATTATAACGAGGTCAAAAAGATGCATGGAGAGAATCTAGTCTTTTGTATGTCAGAGAACAAGAAGATCTTTTGTAAACTTGTTGAGCACCTGTGGCTTGCCATCCTTTATAATTATGCTGTCTTCTATCCTTACACCGAATCTATTCTCTATGTATACCCCCGGTTCGATGGTGACAGCCATGTTTGCTCTAAGCTCTTCGTCATTTTTCATTCTAAGCCAAGGAGGCTCGTGAACATCAAGACCTATGCCATGACCGGTTGAATGGATGAATAGTTTCTCATATCCACGCTCCGCTATCAAGTTCCTACATACCGCATCAACTTGACCACAGGCCACGCCTGCATTTGCCGTTTTGAGACCTATGTTTTGGGCCTCTTGCACTATCTCGTAGACCATATTCATCTCCTTGGTCGCAGAGCCAAGGACAAATGTCCTTGTTGCATCAGCAATGTAGCCAGCATGCCGGAGTGTAAGGTCTACCACTATCACATCTCTTTTGCGGAACTTTCTGTCTGTTACTTCAGCATGTGGCAGTGCACTGTTCGGACCTCCTGCAACGATTAGAGGATTTAGTGTAGACTTGTATGATGGAGGATTTGCACCCATTTTCATTGCTTCGTAAATGAGATTTGCCTGAAGATCGCGCTCAGATAGACCTACCTTCATTTCCTCTTCGCATATTCCGTATAGTTTATCCAGTATCTTGGCCGCTTTTGAGATAACTTTGATCTCGGCTTGATCCTTTATCCTGCGTGTCAGAAAGAACGGATCTGTATTTACCAAAATGTCGCCGCCTTGTTTGCGAATTGAGCCGAGACTATAGTAATCACTGCAATCGGTGCACACTCTGCTATTTTTTACTAGTGAAACAAATGTGGAAAGGAGTTCACTTCCCCTTTCAGTAACAATTACTTCACAGTCAAAGGAAGTCTTTTCAGCTCTCAAATATTCTAGCTTGGGTGTGATCAACTTTGTTGTATTGTCATCCATGCATACTGCAATGGCTTCGCCCCAAAAACCCGTGAGATAGAATACGTTTTCGGGCTCAAATGCTGCAACTACGGTACAACGTTCTGCTTTTTTTGCATACTGCAAAATGGTCGAACGGCGCTCTTTGATTGACAACCTGAAGAAGAATTCTAGCCTTTAGTTTAATAAAGCGTTACTAGACAGCATTTATTTTAATTTAATTTAAATATGGCTGACTCTCCCGGATTTTTCGAGATTATATGGAATATCTGGTGATGCTCCCCGGTCCAACGAATGTCCCGAATAGAGTCATGAACGCAATGCTTGCGCCTATGATAAACCACAGAAGCGATGACTTTCGTATCTTATATAAAGAGATTATTGAAAAAACTCAGAAGGTCTTCCAGACTTCAAATGATATTGTGCTACTTACTACTTCAGGTACCGGCGCTGTTGAAGCGTCTGTTATTAATCTCATTAAGAAAGGAGATAAAGCAGTAATCCCAGTTAATGGTGAGTTCAGCACAAGACTTGCTGATCTTATTGACAGCTGGGGAGGAGAGGCCATCAGAATAAGCGCTCCGCCTGGAGAGAACCCACCCTATGACAAGTTTGAGGAAGCATTTGAAAAACACAGAGACATTAAAGCCATTTACGCAGTTTATAATGAAACGTCTACAGGAACTACAATAAGATACATGGACAAGTTGGGTGAACTTGCGACAAGAAAGGGTGCTTACTTTATCGCGGACGCTGTTTCAATACTTGGAGGCGACGAGTTGCCAGTAGATAAATGGAACATTGACATTTGTGTGACCGCTTCGCAAAAAGCTCTCTCCGCTCCGCCAGGTGTAGCTCCGATATCGATAAACAAACGCACGAAGAAATACATGCAAGAAAATCCCCCGCCGACACAGTATTTGAATTTGAAGCGCTACTTCAAATATTATGAGGAGCATTACGAAACTCCCTTTACGCCTGCGCTGCCACTTTACCACGCGTTTAGAGAAGCTCTAGACATGGTGATTGAAGAGGGCTTAGAAAATAGGATAAAGCGGCACAAGATATGTGCCGAGGCTTTCTATGCAGGCTTGGGCTCGCTCGGCCTCACTCCCTTTGCCAAACCGGATGCAAGAAGCAATATGATAATCGCAGTTAATTACATGCAAGGAATGGATGATAAGAAATTCCGCGGACTATTGTCAAATGAATTCAAAGTACTGGTGGCAGGAGGCTTTGGCGACCTGAAGGGCAAGGTATTCAGGATTGGCTCAATGGGCGAGGTCGGTCGCTACCATGTTATGAGAACCATATCGTCTATCGATTCGGCAATGAACATGCTTGGGATCAATACAAACGTTGAAGCCACATCAGTGGCAATGGATCGATTAAAGGCACTTGGCTAAATGACGCTGGCACGAATTTTTAATAATCTATCAAGATTAATATATGGTAGAACAGAAGCGGATTTCTATGCCTTTAGAGAAGGGGTCTCTAATATTGGTGGATTATACTGCTAGAGTTAAAGATACTAACGACATTTTTGATACGACGCAAGAAGAAGAAGCTAAGAAAACCAACTTTTATGACCCAACTCACAAGTATGAGCCAAAGATTGTGTCTGTTGGCGAAAGTTGGGTCCTGAAAGGATTAGACGATGCTCTATCAAATGCCAATGTTGGCGATAAGCTTAACATCGAAGTACCTCCAGAAAAAGCCTTTGGAAAGAGAGACGATACCAAGATTAGGATGATCCCTCAGCGAAAACTTGGCGATAAGGCAGACGAAGTTGGAGTTGGCGACGAAATTGAGATTGACAACAGACGTGGCATCGTGAGATATGTTGGGTCAGGTAGGATACAAGTCGATTTCAATCACAGATTTGCAGGCAAGACGCTGTTATACGATGCAAATGTGTTGAAAAAGCTTGAATCTGATAGCGAAAAAGTAAGTGCTCTGATTAAGAGAAGAATGGGTGTGGATGAAAGCAAACTCCAGGTCAATTTGGCGATTCCTAATTTAGAGATTCAGCTTCCTGACGATACATACCTTGTCGAAGGCTTACAGATAGTCAAACGGGCTGTCGCAAATGATATCTTTAAGTTTATTCCTGAAATCAAAAATATAAAGTTCATAGAGAGTTATCAAGCTCCTGCAGAGCAAAGGAAGGATGAACAGCAAGAGCAACAGCAACAACCGAAAGTGGAAGCGACCGCAGAAGCTAAGCAATAAGCAAGGAAAAAGTTATTATACTAAAATGACCCGGAATAGGTTATGGAAAGTGCACAACAAAGTCAAGTAATAACAATAACTCCAAAGGCAGCTGAGAAAGTTGCCGAATTCATGAAGCAAGAGGGAAACTCTAATCTTTACCTAAGAGTATACGTCTCAGGTGGAGGATGTGCAGGCCTGTCATATGGAATGGGCTTTGAAGAGAAGGCTGATGAGGATGATAGGATCATTGAGCAGAACGGAGTAAAACTGTTACTTGACAGCTACAGCCAGAGATATCTAAAAGACGCAAATATTGACTACATCGAGAGCCTGATGGGCTCAGGTTTTAAGATCAACAATCCCAACGTTACAAAGAGTTGCTCATGTGGACACTCATTTAGTACGGAATAGAAGTACTAGTCCAACCCTTTTTCCTCAATTTACAAGTTTTCTATCCCTAAATGATTATTTAAAGAACGCTTCCCTTGTCCACTTCTAATTTTTCTTATTCCTAACGGAGAAACAATTATCAATCAGAATTATTGAATACCTAACTTGAGTACTCCAAAGGGCAAAAGGATGTAATCTTTTTGGCTTGCCACAATTGAATTAACAAATATGTTTACAGAAAAAAAGGCTATTAATTAATGCCCTGCAAAACCATTGATAAGTATAAAGGATTGCCGAATAGAACATGAAAAAGTTCACATACTTGAGAGTTCTTGTCAGAAGGCATGGCATGAACACGAGAAAACAGTTCTCTCACATCAAAGGCGCTCCAAAATAGGAAGCAGAAGAAGATTTAATGGCGACATATGGTAGCACATAATGATCACAATTGCTCTACGATGTAATAGTTATTGGAGGAGCATCAGCGGGACTGACTGCTGCAATGTATGCAAGCCGCCAAGGTCTCAAGACTTTGGTAATTACAAAAGATATTGGAGGACAGGCACTCCTCACAAACTCCATAGAAAACTATCCTCCTTTTGAACACATAGGTGGTTTTGAACTTATGCAAAAATTTGAACATCAAGCGAAAAGCTTTGGAGCTGAATTTGCATATGAAGAAGTAATCTCCATAACCGAAGCCAGGAAAGGTGACTTTAAAATAAAAACAAATAACGACAATAAAGAATATTCTAGCTATGTCATAATTCTAGCATTTGGCAAGACCCCAAGAGACCTGAATGTGAAAGGTGAAAAGGAATTAAATGGCAGAGGAGTTTCATATTGTGCTGTTTGTGATGGTCCTTTTTTTAAGAATAAAAAAGTTGCAATTGTTGGTGTAGGTGACCCAGCATTAGAAGCTGCCATCTATCTTAAGGGCCTAGCATCACAACTCTATATAATACACAGGTCGGACAAACCAGAGGGTTCTGAAGAATTGATCGACTTATTGCAGAATAAAGACAATAACAATAAGGTATCTTTCATTCCCAATTCAACTGTGAAATCAATTAAAGGTACTTCAAAAGTTGAATCTTTAATTCTCTACGATTCCAAAAGCAAATCGGAATCAAAGTTGGATGTCGATGGAATATTTGTCGAAATGGGATATGTTGCAAGAACAGACATTGTCAAAGACCTAGTGGAATTGAATCGTAGCAAAGAAATAATTATTGACAAGTATTGTGCCACTACCACTGAAGGGGTCTTTGCAGCAGGTGATGTCACAGATGTGCCCTACAAACAAGCTATAATTTCTGCAGGTCAAGGAGCTATTGGGGCATTATCCGCGTATAACTATCTTCAAAGACTAAGAGGAAAGCCAGCTATTAGGGCAGATTGGAAATCTGTTATCAATAAGAATAGCTAGACATTGTAGATATGATATTATTATCACTACAAAAGCACTTATTCCGACTGGAGTCGAGGTGACCGCATCTATTCATTTCCCTTCCACCAGAGGATTTTCATCTATTATTGAATAAGAAACCTTCAGAAATCACATTATGGCGATAGGGATGGCGGCGCTACTTTCTAAATAACATCAAATTATCTCTGATGAGTTTCAGGCACTCAATTGGAAGACAATAACATGATAGCAAGATTTATCATAAATTTTCTACAGAGAGAAAAAGGATGTGGATCAAAGATAGAGTGCGGACCCGCAGTTGATGCTACAAGCTTGTTATTGATGGAGATAAGACTAGTCTATGACATTGATAAGTCACTGTCCAAGCAGAGAAAGACAACCTTCTAGAAGAAATTACTAGGTCAGAGATATCATCAATATTGCATTACAATGAAGTCAATTATACCTTATGTCCAATGGGTTGCAACAGGAGATAAAAGCTTCATTGAATAATGTTCCTATTTTTTATAACACAAAAAACTGAAAAAGGTATACTTTTATATTAGTAACAACTCATTAGCTTAGCGTGTTAGTGGCTATGCCGCATTTTCCGGGCATAAAGGCAAGGTTATCATTATCATCTTCATCAATGGCATACATAGGTGTAGCCGCAATTTTAATCTCCTTTACCTTTCTTGCTTCTAATATTACCATAATTTATGCGCAGCAACAAGGAGACCAACAAGTGATCAGTCAACCATCAACTATCGAGATAATAACAACAGCTGAAAGCACAACAGACAATTTTAGATTACGGGTACCAGAGGGCTGGGTGATTCAGGATATGAATAACACAGGTGCTGCTTTAGTGTCAGAAGTTCTTGAAGGCTTTGGAATACTCGCCCAACTATGCCCAGAGGATCAACAACAAGTGTCTTCCCCCGATGAAGGCATCAATACGCCAAACAACAGCAGTGCCACTATGGCAGACAATAACAGCTGCCTAGATGATCAAGAAGAAGTGATACATATTGTTCGATATCCTAACTTAGGTGCTAAACTGGGGTTTGACTCTGAGGACATCATCACCAATGAGGATATCACAACTGATGCGATTCTGGCCTATCAGATGCAAAAGCTTCAGGAAGCAGGTTATCGCAATATTAGTATTGTAGACAGTACAGACACAGCACTCAATGTTGACCTTAGCCCAAGTTTGGGCGGCAATGACACAGGGCCAGCAACAGTCCCAGCCAAGCTTGTAGAGATGACATACAGTACGAATTTAGATCCAACTGAAACAAAAAGAGGATATTTCATTTCGACTGCTACAGATGCAACAACTCGCAATTTGGGAATGATAACAGGATACGGCATCTTCTATGAGGGTAATTCAATTTTTTCTCAGGGTTCTCCTTTGCCTTCCACCACTAGCACAGCAGAAGAAGTGGAAGGGGAAGAAACAGGGCTTGCATCCATTAGTTCAATACTACCGCCAGAACCAGTGGGAGAGGTTTTTGATACATTTGAGTTAATAGCAGGAGAGGACGTAGCACAGGATCCATTAGGAGAAGAATCTGCACTAATAGAAGGAGAAGTGGAAGGGGGGATAGAAGGGGAAGTGGAAGGGGAAGAAATTGCTAGTCTTCTTACGGTCGACGCTATTACAAACGGCACAGAAGGTGAAGCACCAGCCACGTTCATATTTGAAGCAGATGCATTTGGAGGTACAGAACCTTACACCGTTATCTGGGATTTTGATGATGATAGTGTTGTGGAAGAAAGTGAAGAACAGACCATATTGCACACATTTGACGAAGCTGGTACATATAACGTTACTGTTGATGTCGTAGACAGTGAGGAACAAATTGCATCTGACAGTGTAGAAATAACAGTGGAGGAGGAGGGTGCAGAGAATGGTGAAGAAGAAACTAATGACCTTCCGACGGTTGAAATTGTTTCAAACGGGCTGGAAGGTGAAGCACCAGCCACGTTCATATTTGAAGCTGATATTGTAGGAGGTACAGAACCCTATACCATTAGCTGGGACTTTGGAGACGGGAGCGAAGGAAGTGAAGAGCAAAGTGTCGAGCACACATTTGACGAAGCTGGCACGTACAATGTAGCTGTTACAGTCACAGACAGCGATGATGAAATTGCATCCGATAGCCTAGAGATCACAGTAGGGTAAAAGCATCAATAGAAGAAGAAACCTAGATAATCACTTGGAATAGATCTTGGACACTGTTTAACGATGGTCATAACTTTGATGTACTGCTTTAGTGATTGTCTGATGAGTTGTGGCCCAAAGCTGTTGATCGTGTTCAACCACAGGAGTACGTAGCTTGGCGCGTTTAGAAGATGATTTTCAAGTGCAGTTTGGTCGGGCGTAATACAATTCCTTCTATTAACTTCCAGCGGTTGTTGCAGAGGTGAAATTAACCATTATTATACTAATTATCGCTTGAATTCTAGCTAGCTTCAGATCCACAAGGACCTCTTGAGTACTATTCTCCCATAGCACTCTAAATACTTCTATGAAAGTTGAATACTGTCTTGTTTACTGCTAGGATTTAGGATACTCTCTCTAAATATCCGACGAGGTTTACCATCGCGGAGTTGACTAACACTGTGCGCGGTATATCCGAAAATGATCTATCCATTGCTGACTACTCTGATGCCTCTTTGGTTCTACTCTCGTCTTCTTCCTCTTCTTCGCTAATGGGTGCTGGGAGCGCTTCCTGCAGTTTTTCGACCTTTCTTGCAAATGCAAGATACGTAGTATGTCCAATCATCCTCATTGAGGGACGAGTCATCCCTTCTCTTGCCTCCACGTTGCGGATCATAAGTTCTACACAATCTATATCAGCATAACCGCTTTTCTTTAACTGTACTGCAGTTTTTTCAATCTGATTCATCGTAGGACATATAGCTACAAATGCACCGCCACCCTTCAACGCATCATACACCTGATCAACTACGGTCCATGGATCGCCAAGGTCGACGGTTGCAACATCAACATTGCGTATATTCACACCCTGATGTGGATCATGCTGGTGCAACGTCACGTGCTTAGCCATACCTGCCTTTTCGAGATTGCGTTTTGCCATCTCCATGAACTCAAAATTGACATCAAAACTGTAAATATGACCCTCTGGCTTTACTATGCTTGCCATGAACGTAGCAAGTGCCCCGCTACCGGTACCAATCTCCAGTACCTTTGAGCCGTTCTTGAGCCCAGTCCGAGCTACAATGTAGCCTAAATCCTTCGGATAAACTATCTGTGTTTTGCGCTCTGATTTCATGATGAAGTCATGAATAGTAGGCTCCATAAGGAAAATGAGCTTTCCTTCTGTGGTTCTGATTGCCGAGCCATATTCCATACCAACTATCGAAGAGACGTCAATTATCCCAAGATGAGTATGAAATTTTTTATCCCGTGCTACTTTGGTAAGCCATTTTTTGCGTGGAGTGTGAAAGAGTAGTACATAAGAGCTTTCCTCAATCTTTGTCAAAACAAGCGGATAGTTGCATGCATGGAATAAAAATCAATCAATTCTAACGAAACAAGTCATAATTATGACTATATAATATTCTTGATAGGTATTGAGTCTAGCCTTGATGATTTGCAGAAGACCTTCCAACTAACCTAATTCATCAACTACAAACTAGTTTTCACTGAAGATAAGGTAATAATATAACATTGTATTCACGCCATATTCATGCTACATGCGTCTACAGAAGGTATCTAATGAGGATCGGACCAAGATGCAAGTATAAGTGACTCTAAAAAATATTGATTCGGATACAGAATAATTTAGTTTATCCGTATGGACATATCATTATTACATCCGATCAAGTGCAGTTATTCCAAGTAATTCCAGTGTATTTTTCAAGGTGATGCCAAAAGCATTAACGAGGCCGAGACGAGCCATTCTCACCTCATTATCCTGTTCCCTTAGCACAGGCACCTTTTCATAAAAGAGATTAAAAGTCATCGCCAGGTCGTACGCATAACGAGCAAGCGACTTCAGAGAAAGTGACTTGGCTGCATTCTCAACCACAAAATCGAGCTTGGCTATTTCTTTTATAAGAGCAATCTCTGATTGGTGTGTCAACCGATCAAATGCAGAGTTAGTCCTTCCTACAATAATGACTTGTTGAGACTTTTCAAGTATACGCTGTGACCTAGCATATGCATACTGTAAATAGGGTCCAGTATCACCTTCGAGGCTCAACGACTCTTTGATGTCAAAAGTGATTATCTTGTCAACGTCTTGTTTTATCATGTTGTAGCGTATAGCAGATATCGAGATCTCCTCTGCTATCTTGTTTAGCTGTTGATCAGAAAAATCAGGATTTCTATTTCTTACTTCCTCATATGCCTTAGCATGAAGAGCATCAAGCACATAGTCGGCATTGATGTATATGCCCTTCCGGCCTGACATATGCATAAACTGCCTATCACCGATATCAATTCCAAACTCCTTGGCAGTGTCGGAGCTTAGAGTAACTGCCTCGTAGCTGAGGTGAATATATTTGTTTTCGCCGCCGACTCCAATTTTTGAAAGCACCTGTGAGATTATTCTCTGAAGTCTTGACTGCCTTGAGTCAATTATCGTTATCACTCGTTCACCACCATTGAATGTACCATCGGGAAAAGATTTGCTTGTTCCTGCTACAAGGTCCGTGGCATAAAGCCATGAACCATCCCACTGCTCAATATATTTTGAGTAGTAGAATGGATCTTTAACAAGCCCTAACTTCCATGCAGCATACGGAATGTCCTTTGCAATGTATGTTGCTGTACCGTCACTTCTTACCAAGACCTTGTCTTCCTCCCCTTCTTCACCTCCTATGACCCAGCAACCTTTGTTCTTGCCCTCTGCTTCATACCTGGCAATGCCGTTAGTTTTTAACAGCTCGAAGGTCTTGCTCCATAGCTTTGAACCAACAATATGAGTTTCAAAATTCAACAGATCATATCGCACTTTCATTCTCCAACATGTTTTTAACTGCTCTCGCAAGACCCGTAATGTAATATTCATAGCAAAATGGGCGATCTCGGACTTGCCTTCTTCTATCTCTTTGAGTACAAGTTTTCGCTTCTCAGCAACCTGTGGATCTCTTTCATATATTTCGTTTATCTTGACATATACCTCGTCACCACAATATTGGTCAAACTTTTGATTTTTTGTTGGAGGTGCAAGTGGAAAACCTGCAAACTTGAATCCGACTATTATATCGGCTATCTGCACTCCAGAGTCGTCAACATAATTGAGGACCGTTGTCCTGTGATTTGTTGCCCTCATTATGCGGTATAAAGTGTCGCCAATTATTACGTTGCGCATGTGTCCTACATGCAGGGCCTTATTTGGGTTGACGCTTGTGTGCTCTATGACGATGTGCCTGCCTTGTCCAATGTTAGGGCACCCATAATTCTTGGGGTTTGATAGCACATTTGATATTGTAGCCGGCGACAACAGGGCATAGTTTGCTTTTAAGTTTATGTGGCCACCAACAGAATCCACTGACAAGATATAGCTACCTTGTATGCGTGGTCTAATTGCTTCGGCCAGCTCGGTTGCTATTTTTGAAGGGGGTTTTTTTAGACGCTTGCTTAAGAGGAACGCTATGTTACATGATAAGTCACCAAATTCTTGTTGTAGAGGCTCTGATATGTCAAAGTCAATTACAGGGTACCCTGCAGAGGTAAGCGCAAAGGTCACAAGTTCACGTACCTGGTTGATTAAAACCTGAAAAGTCACGCTTTTACTCCTAAGTAGTTGAATGCTACAAAATCTATTGCTTCAACAAGGCCAGCACCTTCCCTTCCTGCCACCACATGATCAGCTTGGGCCTTAACAGTGTCGTCCGCATGGTCAAGGGCAATACTGCATCCACAAATGCCATACATTGGTACATCAGTCTCGCTATCTCCAATTGCGACAACCTGGTTTGGCTCCACCTTGAGCACAGCGAGTGCTTCTTTAAGGCCATACCCCTTGTCAATCCCCTTTTCATTTATGTGGAAAGCATACTTGCTATCTGACAGATAAAGTGGTAGGTGATATTCGTCTAAAATTTTTTGGCCTTCTTTTAGGTCAAAAGTGCGAAGCAATACTACTTCAGTCATTCTAGGGAAGACAGGCTTTATCTTCACTCCGTTGAGGTTCTTCTTCAAAACTTCGTAGCCTTGCATACATTTTTCCTTACTTGCCAAGAGTCTGTGCTCCTGTGGTGCAATTGTGATTACTCCTCCGTTCTCCCCAATAGCAACTCTGGTCGTGCCACCAAAAACTGCAAGGACATATGCTTCAATGGATGAGCGGCCTGTGACATAGATTACATTATAACCCATCTTTTCAAGGTAGCGCAGCTTAGCAAGAGCACCAAGATGCACCATACCGCCTCCATTCTCAGTAAGTGTGCCGTCAATATCGACTGCGAAAACCTTAAGTGCAGCTACCAAGGGCGAACTAAAGCACTATCTAAATGTTATAAAAGTGTAGTGAGATAAAAGACGAGATTATGTCCTGACCTCTATCTTTTGCCAATCATTGTTTAAAACAATGATTGTCCTCGATCTCCAAATCGCGATGGAAACGAATAGCCATGCGAGAATTGCAGATCCAAGTATCACGGAGGATAGATCATATAAGAGCATTCACATCGACCTCCACGCCAGGTTTTTTTCTTCTTCTTCTTTCGCCCCTGCTCCTCCTCGTTTGCCAATCATCTTACCCATTCTCCAAGCCATTTCCATTGCGACAAAGGTAGGGCCAAATCCTAGCGCCACCGGTATGAAAGAGTTGAACAAATCGACCATCATTAGTTGATACGAAATAATTGGTTTAACCCTACTTGATCCGAATTGTGATATTTCATCTGACATGTATTTTATCAGCAGCATAAATTATCTATTATAGGCAAATTGGAAATCCTAAACAATTAACCATGCAATATATGCGATTAATTGGAGCCAATAGACAGGAAAATAAATTAGTGACGGATAGAACCTTTAGTAGGGGCACGAGTTACGTCTTTTAGTTATTTTCAAATCAAGAATATTGGGAAAGGTAACCGGCTACTATGTTATATCCATTGCAAGAGACTCTCTTAACATCTCTTGGAATGAATTTATGTCCTGAGCCGTTACCACCGTAGTTGTATTTTTTGGAGAATTAGGAGCTGCAGCAGCAGTTAAGAGGCGAGCAGACGGACCCATAACTGATGCGGGCTCAGCAAAAGTATCCAGCTCATTTTCAGATTGCACTGATGACAGTTTGTCTTTTGTAGAACTTCTTGTTCTTCTATCGGACAGCGATTTTTGCCTTTTGACATTTATCTTGACCTTAAATCCATATTGACCACGATTGCTCCATTTGTCAACTTCAAGAATGTTGCCAAAGCCAGTTACCCTTTCACCTTCTGGAGTAATCACAGTAAAATCAGTTCTGTCTCCAATTCTAATATTAGACACCTTTTCATAAAAATAATGCCAGTCAAGTGCATTTGTGATCAGTGCCTGTATCGTCAGGACGTCTCCCACCGCGACCTCCTTGATGTAGCTAGGCAGAACCTCAATGTTGCAAAGTTTTGCATACATATACACGGTTAATACATCTCTACAATAAAAAACTTTTGAAAATTCAAGTAGCATTCAATTAACTTCGTTAATCAGTTAAAATAACATATATTGTATATTGTCTTTCTCAAAACACTATAATATTCTTAATGGAAGTGGTGGGTTGCTTTTATCTCTTTTACTAACCTTTCCGCAACCGTCATATCCTCATGCTTAAATAGCAAGCTGTCAGGGCTGTCTACAAGCTTGATCATCATATAGGGGTTCTCCTTCTCTACTATTAGACCGACTACTCCAAACATCACAACGGCTTCCGAAGGCAGATCCTTCCCTTTTGCTAATTCAATTTGAGATACCTTATCCATAGGAACTGTCGCATCCAGCTCGGGAATATGCATTCTGTTGTGGTATAGTACAATCGTGGCTTCTAGTTCTATTGGAGAGGGCAGGAGAGAGGAGCCAAGATATTTTACCTTTGACACAATTATCGGGCGATCCTGCTCTTCAGCTATCATAATTATATTGGCATTACAACCTAAATTAGAGTATGTGTTCAAAGAGAATTCTGCCCTTGCTTTTTGCAATCAGGATCGTAAATAAAAGATAAAAACAAAGAGCCAGCATGTACCTATTAGATGTACCTATTAGGTGATAGTATGCAGGTAGTGAAAAGCACTAAACAACATTATGTACGCCATTTGTCGCAGGTATGTTTCATATAAGAGAAGATTTAAACTCGCAGGTAGGGCCCGTCGCCTAGTCAGGATAGGGCGCTGTTCCCTTAGAAAGGAAGCGCAAGCCTCCGGAGCCAGTTGCCGTGGGATCGAAGCCCACCGGGCCCGTTAGCCCATATGCGACAATAATGATATTCTGATTTGCAGAGGATATGAGATGAGCAGGTGAGTAAGCAGAACATGGATACTGCAAGCTGCAATCTTAGAATATCAAGAGGGTCTGAGGAGAATGTCATTCAACTGTTTCAACACCCTTGCAGTTGCTCCCCATATGACATTGTTCTTATAAGTAAATATAAATGCATTTTTGGTAACGTGATAATGTTCAGTGTCCACCTGAATGCTTTGGAGTGTTTCAAAGAGCGGAACATCAATTACTGCTTCCACTTCACTTGCTGAAATCCTGTATTGAGGTAACATGTCTTGCACCGTTACGAAAGGTACAATAAAGTGATTTGATGTCATAGTCCGCACTGCGCTCAGGCAGCCAATTATCTGATCAATATTGAATAAAATCCCAATTTCTTCTGCGGTTTCTCGTAAGGCAGTCCCAAGCAAGGTGCCGTCGCTTTCAACATACCTACCTCCAGGAAAAGATATTTCGCCTGTATGTGATTTCAATTTTGAACTACGCTTAGTCAGAAACACATATGGCGTGTTTTTGTGGTAATGTATTATTACAAGCACTGCAGAAGGTATTGCTAACTCTGCATCTGCCGGCAGGTATGGCCTTTCTACGAGGGCGGCTCTCAAAAATGAGAGAATTTGCTCTTTCCTCAACAGCTCTCTGAATGATGTTGGACCAATATATGCTCTGAAACTCTTGCGGGCACCCTCGCATTTAATAAGACCTAAATATGTTTTTCAGTATTGTAGTGTGTAGCGACACAATTAAGGTAGCCTATGAGCTGAACCCGCCAAAGATTGTGAAAGGAGAAAGGTTTGATCTTGGGCAGCTAAAGGGCAATATACAGGAAATGTCACATCGCGCTTTACAGCTTCATGGGCTTGTAAGCGGGATCCATCTGACAGATTCCGTTCTTGGCATTCCTCGCCTATCGAGCGTAACGGCTGCCAGGTACATCAAAGACCATATAGACACAGAAGCAAGGCTGAGCTGCAGTATAAGGGTACGCGATCGCAATTTCCCTTCTTTATGTCAGACTGTGTCGGATGCAATTCTTATCGGCGCAGAGAGCGTACTTCTCTTAATGGGGGATGAGCCCGCAGACAAGTTAGGAGATTCTGGCTTGCGGCCAAGTACGGCAGTCAAAATGCTTAAGAATTATGGCTATGACTTGAATATCAAACTTGATCTGTCATGCCCAGCAAAGGTCAAGAATGACTCCGCTAAATCAATAAGGAATAAGCTTGACGTTAATCCCCACTCCCTTGTAACTCAATCCATATCATCTCTTTCCGACTTAGGCGAGATAGCAGACCTTGCTAGGTCCCATGGTATCAATGTCACCGCAGTGGTTATGGTTCCTTCTGAAAAGAATCGTCAGTCAGCTTCACTTATAGGACTTGATTGGTCAGAATATGAAGCCAACCCTGTGGATTTTATATTGCAAGCTGCCAAGATAGCAGATCAGGTGCTCCTGACCTCTCCCAATAGTTTCGCATCAGGTCTTGATCTACTATTGCAGCTCAAGCAATGAGATCATCATTGGTACTTTTTTTGTCAGTAACCTCGCCTTTTATCGAGTCAATGACTTTTCTATAATAAGGCTGCAGGTTCTCATCTTCAGGAAGCCTGGGCCTTTTATAATTCACAGATATCTCGTCTTTAATGGTGCCAGGCCTTCTTGAAAAAACGACGACCTTATTCCCCAAAACAACTGATTCCAGTATGTTATGTGTGATAAATACTATCGTCTTCTTTGTCTTAGCCCAAATCAGCTGAAGCTCTACCAACAGCAGGTCGCGGGTTTGGCTATCCAGGGCTGCAAAAGGTTCATCCATCAAGAGAACTTCGGGATCCATGACAAGTGCTCTTGCTATCGCAACTCTCTGCTTCATCCCACCTGATAACTGATATGTGTATGCATCAGTAAACTTGGTTAGCTGCATCATTTCAAGGTAATGCATTGCACGCTCTTGCCGCTTTTTCTTCTCAACACCAGCCATCTTTAGACCAAATTCAACGTTCTCCAATACCCTAAGCCAAGGAAATAATGCATTTTCCTGAAATACCATAATCCTATCAGGTCCAGTTTCAGTTACAGGATGACCATTTAGAATTACTTCTCCTTCTGTAGGCTTGTCCAGCCCAGCAAGGATATTGAGCAGTGTTGTCTTACCGCAACCAGACGGCCCTACAAAGCACACAAACTGCTCGTCTTCTATCGTCAAGTTGACGTTTTTGATAGCAGTGATAAGCTTTGTTTGATTTCCTTGCATTGGAAGAAATTGCTTCCCTATGTTTCTTGCTTCAAGTTTTGCCATATTTTATCATCAGACTCATTTAGATCAACTATATGAGATCGCTGTTATCGCCAAACTGCTTCATCCTATTTATCTGTCTCCTGTCCAAAATTATTATTATTACGCCAGCTATTGCTAGTATCATACCTACCATAAGAGTCGAGACGAGGATAAGCACAGTATCAAAGGGGAGAAGGTTTTTTCTGCTCAATACATCATCTTGATCTCCAAAGCCTATTCCAGCTTCTAGCACTTTGTCTGTAGGATTTGTAAGATTGAGAGTATAAAACCAGGACTCTCCGCATTGAAGGGTTCTATAACGATTGGCTGATTGATGCTCTTGTTGACTATAGTTTTACCTGCATTATCCATTATTATTACTGAAGCTGATCCAGTAAATTCAGCAAAGACGATAGAGTACATGCCTATGCCTTGAGTATTGTTAATATTCTCTTTCACATTGATCAATCCACCTGGATCTATTCTATACTTTCCTTCTTGCTGGATAATGTTTACGAATTGGAGGGTGTAATACCCTAGCAATGAAAAGCTGATGATGGCTGTTGCCCCACCCATAATCAACACAATATGGCCTCTTTTCAGATACAATTTAGTAAACGGGGTAAAGATTGTAATGATATAAAACCTTACTAATGCGACAATGAGAGGAAAGAAGATCATTAACAATTGTTGATGTATTAGTAACAGCCAGATCAGGTAAGGATATTAGAACATTTAACAAGATCTCGTACCATAGCATATGTGAAAAAACCTACATATATTGTTCAGCTAACCAAAGGACGTGTCAATAAGATAGACCTAGAACAAGAATGTCACCAATAGATGTTTAATTGTCTCGCCTATAGTCTTATTGTATTAGGATTTAATTCTAAGATCAATCCATCTTAAAAAGACACGATCTCTGTTTATACCTCACACTGCCATTGTGATCGTTGCTTTAGCGAGTGATGCTTGTGGCAGCTCTCGCCGTTGCGGTTGCTGTCGCAGTCATTGTCTTTTCTATGCCAAGGCAGTCAAGCTCGGATGCGCCAAACGTTAAATTTGCAGGGTTTAACTCAGATAGAAGGGATATCAACGTTGAGGAATTTACTCGGATATTGTTTAACGTACAGAATCTAGAAATGCGGCCAATCACTGAAGCACAGGTAGTCATCGTCATTGAACCTTCTAGCTATCAATCCTACTTCTTATTAATGCAAAATCAGACAGTCCGTCTTCCAGACGTGCATAGAAGAGACGTACGCACAGGCCGAAGGGAAGTTGTAATAAGTGCAGCAGGTACACCTGCAAAGGAAGCTCGTTACACAGTAAAGGGAGTTTTGTTCGCAGAAGGCAATCATTCAGATGTCCGAGAATTTGAACTTAGAGTAAGGCAATAGTGATCAAAGTATGAAATACTCTGCCTCTGGATGATGTACTATGATTGCTGCAGTCGACTGATCAGGTACTATTTGGCCTGATTCTGTGAGCGTCATGCCAGATTTTTCAGGCTCCAATATCTGCCAGACAAGATGGTGTTGAGAAATATCAGGACAGCTTGGATATCCCCAGCTATAACGAAGGCCGCGATTTTGTCCTATTTTTAATTCATCTCGAATTCTTGCGTTGATCAACTCAGCCATGGCTTCAGCTGTTTCAACAGCAAGACCATGTAGATAATAAGCGTCAGTATATCTATCTTGCTTATTCCATAGATCTATTATTTGTGTGACCTTGTTGCCGACAGTCACCGCCTGAAAGGCAACAATATCATTTGTGCCGAAATAATCTGTAAGGCAGAGATGTTTTTGTTTTGAAGAACGAGGAAATTCAAATACAACCTGCTTGCCATTTGGCAGGTCGATTGATAGCTTACCAGCACCTGCCTGTCCAAATGTCAGATTGTGACACTTGTAGAATCCATATACCGCACGGGGTTCAAATAATCCTTCAGTAAGTACTCGATCTGTCCACGTTCTGAACAACTTTTCAGGATCCTGATCGCTTGCCCCTTTACCTCTTATCCCCCACTGCAGTACGAACAGCGATTTCTTGTTGATGTATCTCCACACTTTCTTGAGGTCAATCTGGAACGGCTCGAGCCTAATAGCCTGATTAATATGAGACGGCATTGGTGGTTCAATAGACCTGATGCCGCTGTGAGAAATCTGTGATTGATCTACTGCCATAGTAGACTGTGACCGTTCATCCCATTTCTCCAACTTTCGCTGCCACTCACTGACAAACTGATCTCGATCAGGAGACATAAGTCGGTTCATCACCTTCAGCCCATCAAATGCAGTCTTGCAGTAGAATACACCTGCCGAGTATATACCCCCTTCCTTTGCAATTCTATTGATATAGTTACTGTTGATTGCTGCTCCACCACAAAGCACTGGAGTATTCATCCCATTCTGCCGTGCCTGCTCAACAAAGTATTGCATCTGTTTTGATGTTGAAACAAGTAGTGCAGAGAGTCCTACTGCATCCGCATTGACTTCGGCTATCTTTTCTAATATTTTCTGCAGTGGTACTTGCTTACCAAGATCATAGACTGTATAACCGTTGTTAACAAGAATTGTTTTTACTAGGTTCTTACCAATATCATGCACATCACCATAGACCGTACATACCACAAGTCTACCCTTGCTGACTCCTTCTTGCTTGATCAGGTATTTCTCCAGTTCTGCAACAGCTGCCTTCATACATTCTGCAGATTTCAACACAAAAGGTAGAATTAACTCACCAGCACCGAACTTGTCACCTACCTCTTTCATTGCCGGAAGCAGTACTTCATTGAGCGTCTCTACCGCCGCTTCGTGCGCCGCCTCTTTTGAGGATGCTCTAAGCATAAGCTGCCCTCCACTGTCCTTTATAATCTTGCCATCCTTGAGGCGGTCAGCAATTGCGTGTACTACATCGTCTTCTATACCCTCCTTGAGCCTATTGACTATTCTGAAGTAACAGCGTTTGGATGCTTCCCAGCTCGGATCCACTTCTACTCTCTTGGTTGAGCCGCCCGCAGTTACTGCCTTGGCACCTTCAAAATATGCTATCAGCTCCGCTAATGCATTTGGATGCCTGTTGAAAATAAGATCTTCTGCCAGCTTTTTCTGTTGCTCGTCAATCTCTGGATACGGGATTATTTCGCGTGCATTGATTATGACTGCATCAAGTCCGGATTGTAGCGCATGATATAAGAATATTGAATTAATTATTTTTCTTGCATTTGGCGAAACACCAAAGCTGACATTGCTCAGGCCCAATACAGTAAAACACTCTGGAAATTTCTGTTTAACAAGGCGGATGCCGTCCAAGGTATTTTTGGCTGCATCAGCAAGTTCAGGATCTCCAGTCACAATTGTGAACGTAAGTACATCAAAGATGAATTGCCAAGGTTTTAGGCCATATTGCCTAGTACCAATCTCGTAGATGAGCTCTGCGACTTCAAGTTTTTCCTGAGGTGTCTTTGCCATCCCCTTCGGACCTATGCACAGAGCGATAGCTGGCACACCATATTTCGCCATCATTGGTGCCAGTTGATGAAATCTGTCGCCGCTTCCTTCCAAGTTTATTGAGTTAATTATTGGTCTACCTGGAATTTGTCTAATTGCAGCTTCGATCACTTTTGGATCTGTCGAATCAATGACGAGTGGTGCTTCTATCTCCAAGCTGAGCCTCTTGACAAGCTTGACCATGAACTCTTTCTCATCAGATCTCTCAGTGGTAGCAACACATACATCCAAGCAATGTGCTCCATCCTCTACCTGATTTCTTGCAAGGTCAATCAACCCATCGAAGTTGTTTGCAAGCACCAGCTCCTTAGCTTTCCTAGATCCTTGGGTGTTGATGCGTTCTCCAATTATCATTGGACGCGGATCCTGCCTTAGGTCTACCGCCTTTAGAGCTGAACTTATCTTAGGAACCAAAGTGACTCTTTAGTTATTTATTAGCCATTATATTTTCTATGCACAACGAGGAAAGTAATATCGATATAGAAATATCCTTCCTACCTGTTTTATAATAAAAATCCAAGTAAGAACCATGGCGACGATTCAACAGTTTAAATTGAGAGGTAATGGGTCTAGTAGCTTCATAGACAAGGTATACACGATTATAAGAAACAGGAGCGGCAAAGTCACAAGCAAAGATCTTGACCAGATTATTGGTAACAAGCAAGATGTTAGACTTGCAATAACCCGCTTGACTGTTCAAGGTAAGATCAAAAGGGTCAGGGGCTTTGGGAAGATGGGAATTGAATATTTCTATAAAGATATTGACCGTCAACAACAAAAAACGAGTCGAATCAAACAAGGTACTACTACTGTTTCCTCATATCGCTAGCATCCAAGGCCCTTCTTAACTCTGCAATATGTTGGGGACCAGTACCGCAGCATCCTCCTATCATTCTTATATGGTTGTATTTGCTAACAAAAGTTGAAAGCGCTTCTGCTATTTCTTTTGGCGTCATCTTGTATATCGCACGGCCACCTTCATTCTGAGGCATGCCAGCATTTGGCATAACAAGTATTGGTAGTTCTTGTTCACTTAACCATCTTACGTTTGGAGCCATCTCATGAGGGCCGGTGGAACAATTAAGCCCAAACGCATCGATATTCATATTACTTACAGTAGTATAAGCTGCTTGAATGTTGGTTCCAAGCAGCATCTTACCATATTGATCAAGTGTAACATTGGCAATTATAGGCACTTTTTTGGCTACTCTTTCCATAGCGAGATGGCATGCCTCGATCGCGAGTTTGACCTCTAGTATGTCCTGACTTGTCTCTATCAATAGAGCATCAACGCCTCCTAAAAGGAGGCCTTGAGCCTGCATCGCAAATGCCTGGTGTATCTCATCAAGAGGTATTTCTCCAAGTGTAGGGTCATTTGAGCTTGGTAGATATCCACTAGGACCCATAGAGCCAATTACATATCGGGGTTTGTCCTTGAACTCATTGCATACCTCCCTTGCAAGTAGGGCAGCTTTATTGTTAAATTGAATTGTCTCGTCTCCGTATCCATACTCGGCAAGCTTAAACCTATTGGATCCAAACGTATTCGTCTCAATGCAATCCGCCCCTGCCTCAAGATAGCTTCGATGGATTTTCTTTATCCATTCTGGCCGTGACAAGTTGAGACCATCATTAAATCCCTCTTTGCCATCTGGAAAATCTTCCATTTTGGGATTGAGTCGCTGTATCTCAGTTCCCATAGCACCATCGAATAGCAATATCCTCTTTTTTGCTGCCTCAATGAATGACTCCTGCAATTACTGTAAAATATTGTAACCATTGATGGAGTTTAAAACCTTTGTAAATTGATAATAATTTTGGAGCATCACTTGCAGCCGAGCTGATAATGCAGCAAAAAAGTGTATTATAGGAGAAATTATCATGTAGATCATATAACTGGTTGTACAACAAGACCCTCAATTTAGAAATTCAAGGCGGGGTCCACATATAGAGTGCATTACGGGCATTATACAATACAATTACTCACCTGCACAAGACATCTGGCTTCCACTGGACTGATCAAGAAATATTCAAACCTTTGTCAAGAATGCATATCTCAATGTAGCCCTGCGTTAAGCCAGTCGAT
>Ga0075420_100000022_pt1 | contig 80536 bp, 65 predicted proteins | sample SoiMetdeltSBSDD4_FD_75296 | JGI IMG/M metagenome (GOLD analysis project Ga0075420, IMG submission 75296) | Bulk soil microbial communities from a Populus tree surrounding site in Tennessee, USA - Soil MetaG P. deltoides SBSDD4 | ecosystem: Environmental > Terrestrial > Soil > Tree plantation...
CACGTAGGACACGTCACCGACGTGGTGCACCGAGAAGCCGAGCTGGACCCCGCCCGTGCCGAGGACCACCCGCTCCGGGGTAGCCGACACCAGCCGTACCGCCGGGTCGCCGTCCACCTCCCGCATCGCGGGGTCGCCGTCCACCTCCCGCACCGACCAGCCGGTCAGTGCCCCGGTGCGGTCCATCCGGTAGCCGACCTCCACCGGTCCCTCCAGGAGACCCTGGAGGCCGGTGGCCTGGAAGACGGCGGTCTGCGGGGCCGACGGCACGTTGCGCCAGCCGGACGGGAGGCCGCCCTGCACCGGCGCTGACGCCCGCCGCTGTGCGGCGCCGGCGAGCGCCGCCGCGAGCAGGGACAGGTTGACCGACTCCGGCGTGGACAGCAGCGGGGCGAAGACCTCGGGGTGCCGGTCAAGGAAGCCGGTATCGGTGTCGCCGGCGAGGAACGCCGGGTGGCGCAGCACCCGTACCAGCAGGTCGCGGTTTGTCACCACGCCGTGCAGCTGGGCTCGGGCGAGCGCGCCGGCGAGCAGCCGGGCCGCCTCCGGGCGGGTCGGCGCCCAGGCGACCAGCTTGGCGAGCATCGAGTCGTAGTGCACGCCGACCGTCGACCCGTCCGCGACACCCGAGTCCAGCCGCAACCCGGGTGCGGGCAGGGGACGGAACTCGGCGGCCACATCAGGCACCAGGAACCGGTGCAGCGTGCCGGTGGCGGGGCGCCAGTCGCTCGCCGGGTCCTCAGCGCATAGCCGTACCTCGATGGCGTGGCCGCGCAGCGGCGGGGCGCCGTCGAACGGCAGCGGCGCGCCCTCGGCGACGAGCAGCTGCATGCGGACCAGGTCCACGCCGCTGACGCACTCGGTCACCGGGTGCTCCACCTGGAGCCGGGTGTTCATCTCCAGGAAGTAGAACTCCCCGGACGGGGCGAGCACGAACTCGACCGTGCCCGCGCCGACGTACCCGACCGCCTGGGCCGCCGCCACCGCGGCCCCGCACAGCGCCTCGCGCAGCTCGGCCGGGACGGCCGGGGACGGGGTCTCCTCGATGATCTTCTGGTGCCGGCGCTGGATCGAGCACTCCCGCTCGCCGAAGGTGGTGACGCCACCGTGCGCGTCGGCGAGCACCTGCACCTCGATGTGGCGGGCGGCGTCGACGTACCGCTCGGCGAAGACCGTGCCGTCGCCGAAGGCCGCGGTCGCCTCGCGGCGCGCGCTCGCCACCGCCCCGGCGAGTGCGGCGGCGTCGCGGACCAGGCGCATGCCGCGCCCGCCGCCGCCCGCCGACGCCTTGACCAGCACCGGGAACTGGCTGGCTGCGGCCGGGTCGGGCCAGGTCGGCAGCATCGGCACGCCAGCGTCCGCGAGCAGCGCCTTGGCCTCCAGCTTGGAGCCCATCAGCGCGACCGCCTTGGCCGGCGGCCCCACCCAGGTCAGCCCGGCGTCCACCACGAGCGCGGCGAACCGCGCGTTCTCGGCGAGGAAGCCGTACCCCGGGTGGATCGCGTCCGCGCCGGCGGCGCGGGCCGCGGCCACGATGAGGTCGCCGCGCAGGTACGTGTCGGCGGGCGCGCTGCCGGGCAGGCGTACCGCCCGGTCGGCCTCTGCCACGAACGGGGCCCCGGCGTCGGCGTCGGAGTGGACCGCGACGGTCTCCACGCCCATGGCCCGGCAGGTCGCGAAGACCCGGCGGGCGATCTCGCCCCGGTTGGCCACCAGCAGCCGTCTGATCATGAGCCCGCCCCCTCTCACATCCGGAAGACGCCGAAGCCGTCCGCGCCGCGCACAGGTCCACTGTGGATGGCCGACAGGCAGATCCCCAGCACGGTACGGGTGTCCCGCGGGTCGATCACGCCGTCGTCGTAGAGCCGGCCGGACATGGCGAGCGCGGCCGACTCCGCTTCGATCCGGTACTCGACCATCGCCCGCGCGCTCGCCGCGGCCTCCTCGTCGAACGGCACGCCCTTGGCCGCGGCGGCCTGCCGGGAGATGATCTCCATGACGCCGGCCAGCTGGGCCGGGCCCATCACCGCCGACTTGGCGTTGGGCCAGGCGAACAGGAACCTCGGCTCGTACGCCCGGCCGCACATGCCGTAGTTGCCCGCGCCGTAGCTCGCCCCGATGTTCAGCGTCAGGTGCGGCACCCGGCTGTTGGAGACCGCGTTGATCATCAACGCGCCGTGCTTGATGATGCCGCCCTGCTCGTACTCGCTGCCGACCATGTAGCCGGTGGTGTTCTGGAGGAACAGCAGCGGGGTCGACGACGCGTTGGCGAGCTGGATGAACTGGGCCGCCTTCTGCGCCTCCGCGCTGAACAGCACCCCGCGGGCGTTGGCCAGCACCCCGACCGGGTAGCCGTGCAGCTGCGCCCAGCCGGTCACCAGCGTGGTGCCGTACGCCGGCTTGAACTCGTCGAGCTCGCTGCCGTCCACCACCCGGGCCAGCACCTCCCGCGGGTCGTACGGCACCCGCAGGTCCGCGCTGGGGATGCCGAGCAGCTCGTCCGCGTCGTACTTCGGCTCGGCGCCGAGGCCGGCGCCGGGGCCGGTCCCGCGGTCGGGGCCGGCGCCGGTCGGGGCTGGGCCGAGCTTGCGCCAGCCGAGCCGGCGCACGCACTGCCGGGCCAGCCGCAGCGCGTCCCGCTCGTCCTCGGCGAGGAAGTCGGCCAGCCCCGAGCGGGTGGCGTGCATCTGCGCGCCGCCGAGCGTCTCATCGTCGGTCTCCTCGCCGGTGGCCATCTTGACCAGCGGCGGCCCGCCCAGGAAGACCTTTGCCTGCCCCCGTACGAAGATCGTGTAGTCGGACATGCCAGGGATGTACGCCCCGCCGGCCGTGGCGTTGCCGAACACCACCGCGATGGTCGGGATGCCGGCCGCCGAGAGCCGGGTCAGGTTGCGGAAGGCCCGGCCACCGGGGATGAAGATCTCGGCCTGGGCCGGCAGGTCCGCGCCGGCCGACTCGACCAGGTTGACCATGGGCAGCCGGTTCGCCGCCGCGATCTCCCCGGCCCGCTGGGTCTTCTTCAACGTGTACGGGTTCACCGCGCCCCCGCGCACCGTCGGGTCGTTGGCGACCAGCACGCACTCGACGCCCTCGACCACGCCGACGCCGGTGACCACACCCGCGCCGACCGGGTAGTCCGAGCCCCACGCCGCGACCGGGCACAGCTCCAGGAACGGGGAGTCCCGGTCGACCAGCAGCTCGATGCGCTCCCGGGGCAGCAGCTTGCCGCGCGCGTGGTGGCGGGCGACGTACTTCTCGCCGCCGCCGGCCCGGGCCGCGTCCAGCGCCTGGTCCAGCTCGTCCAGGCGCGCCAGCATGGCGCTGCGGTTGTCCAGGTAGGACTGCGAGCGCGGGTCGAGGGCGGAGGTGAGCACGGGCACGGCGGTCAGAGCTCCATCCGCTTGGCGATGATCTCGTTCATGATCTCGGTCGTGCCGCCGCCGATGCCGAGGATGCGGGCGTCCCGGTAGTGCCGCTCCACCTCGGCGTCGCGCAGGTAGCCGAAGCCGCCGTGCAGCTGCACGGCCTGGTCGACCACGTAGTCGCAGGCGGCGACGGCGGTGTTCTTCGCCATCGCCACCTCGGTCACGACCGGCTCACCGGCGACCTGCCGGGCCGCGACCGCCCGGGTGTAGCTGCGCGCCACGTCCACCCGGGTCGCCATCTCGGCCAGCCGGTGCCGGACCAGCTGCCGGCTGGCCAGCGGGCGGCCGAACGTGTGCCGGTCCCGGCACCACTGCACGGTCAGCTCCAGGCAGCGCTGCGCCGTGGCGTACGCCTGCACGGCCAGCGAGATCCGCTCGCCCGCGAAGCCCTTCATGATCTGGGCGAAGCCGGTGTTCTCCGCGCCGATGAGGTTCCGCGCCGGCACGTTGACGTCTACATAGGACAGCTCGGCAGTGTCCGAGCAGTGCCAGCCGAGCTTGTCCAGCCGGCGGGTGACCGTGAAGCCGGGTGCGGTGGCGTCCACCACGAGCAGCGAGATGCCGCCGTACCCGGGCTCGCCGGTGCGCACCGCGGTGGTCACGAAGTCGGCCCGCGCGCCCGAGGTGATGTAGGTCTTCGAGCCGTTGACGAGATACGCGCCCCCGTCCCGCCGGGCCGTGGTGCGCAGGTTCGCCACGTCGGAGCCGCCGTCGGGCTCGGTGACCGCGAGCGCGCCGATCATCTCCCCGGCGAGCGTCGGGCGGACGTACCGCTCGACCAGCTCGTCGTCGCCGCTGGCCACCATGTGCGGCAGCGCGATGCCGTGCGTGAACAGGGCCGCCACCAGGCCGGAGGAGCCGCCGGCACAGATCAGCTCCTCGGTCACCACGATCGAGTCGAGCAGGTCCCCGCCGGAGCCGCCGACCTTCTCCGGGTAGCCGATGCCGAGCAGGCCCAGCTCGGCCGCTGCGCGGTGCAGCGAGCGCGGCACCTCGCCGGCCCGCTCCCACCCGGCCAGGTGCGGTGCCACCTCCCGCAGCAGGAACCTCCTGGTCAGCCCGCGCAGCGCGCGCCGCTCGGAGGTGTCGAAGGGGTCGTTCACAACAGCTCCTCCGGGATCTCGACGACCCGCGCCCGCAGCAGCTCGCCGAGCGCCTTGGCCTGCGGGTCGAACCGGGTCGAGCCGGCCACGCCCGCGCCGAGCAGGCCGTGCAGCACGAAGTTGAGCGCGCGCAGGTTGGGCAGCTCGTACCGGTCGATCTCGCTGCCGGCGGTCTCCGGCAGCAGCTCGGCCAGGCGCCCGGCGGTGAGGAAGCCGCGCAGCCAGGCGTAGCCGGCGTCGCTGCGCGCCCACACGCCGAGGTTGGCGTCGCCGCCCTTGTCTCCGGAGCGGGCCCCGGCGACACGGCCGATCGGGGCCTGCCGGGTGCGCCCGGCCTGGGCCGCCGGGCCGGGTGCGGCGGACGGCGTCTTCGGCGGGTGCTCCGTGCGCGGCGGCGGCGCGACCGCCACCCGGGCGCCGCCGGGCAGGACGGCCACGTGCGCGACCTCGCCCTGCGGCACGAACGCCGGTGTGTAGACCCCGAACGGGGTCGCGTCGCCCGGCGGCGTGGTCAGCGTGCAGCCGGGGTACGACGCCAGGGCCAGCTCCACCGCGGCCTGCGAGAAAGCCCGCCCGGCCCGCTTGGGGTCACTGTCCTTGACGTGTACGTGCAGCAGCGCGCTCGCCTCCTCGGTGGTCGCCGCGCCGGCGTGGTCGGTCCGGGCGAGCCGGAGCTCCAGCCCGTCCGCGCCGACCGCCTCGGTGAGCTGGCGCCGCACGAGCGCGGCCTTTGCCTCGATGTCCAGCCCGCAGAGCACGAACGTCATGCTGTTGCGGAACCCGCCGAGCGTGGTCACGGCCACCTTGAGGCCGGGCGGCGGAGGCGTGCCGCGCGCGCCGGTGACGCGTACCCGGTCGGGCCCGTCCTGGGTGAGGGCGACGGTGTCGAGGTGGGTGACCACGTCCGGGCCCAGGTACGCCGGGTCGCCGGTCTCGTAGAGCAGCTGGGCGGTGACCGTCTCCACGGTGACCGCGCCGCCGGTGCCGGGGTGCTTGGTGACCACACTGGACCCGTCGGCGGCCAGCTCGGCGACTGGGAAGCCGGGGCGGTGGCCGCCGTCCGGCAGCTCGGCGAAGAAGGAGAAGTTGCCGCCGGTGGCCTGCGGCCCGCACTCCAGGACGTGGCCGGCGACCGTGGCCCCGGCGAGCGCGGCGTAGTCCTCGCGGCCCCAGCCGAAGTGGGCCACCGCCGGCCCGACCACGAGGGACGCGTCGGTGACCCGGCCGGTGACCACGACGTCGGCCCCGGCCCGCAGGCACTCGGCGATGCCCCAGGCGCCGAGGTACGCGTTCGCGGTCAGCGGCGCGCCGAGGCCGAGCTCGGCGGCGCGGCCGGTGAGGTCGTCCCCGGTGACCCAGCCGACCCGGACCTCGATGCCGAGCCGGCCGGCGAGCCCGCGGATCGCCTCGGCCAGGCCCGCCGGGTTGACACCGCCGGCGTTGCTGACCAGGCGCACGTTCCTCTCCCTGGCCAGGCTCAGGCCGCCCTCCAGCTGGCGCAGGAAGGTCCTGGCGTAGCCGAGGCCGGGGTCGCGCATGCGGTCCCGGCCCAGGATCAGCATGGTCAGCTCGGCGAGGTAGTCCCCGGTCAGCACGTCCAGCTCACCGCCGGTCAGCATCTCCTGCCAGGCGGCGAACCGGTCGCCGTAGAAGCCGGACGCGTTGCCGATGCGCAGGACGGTCACTGCCGCGTCCCGACCGCGTCTGCTCCGGGCGGGCGCTCCCCGCCGGCCGTGCCGCCTTCGCCGGGTGGGCGACCCTTGCCCGGCGGGCCGGCGAACGCCTGCGCCACGTCCAGCCAGGCGTCGGCGACCGGGCCGGTGGCCTGCAGCGCCAGGTCGGCCCGGTGCCGGCGCTGGGTCACCAACAGGCAGAAGTCGAGCGCCGGCCCGGTCACGCGGTCTGCCGCGCCCTCCGGGCCGAACGTCCACAGTGCACCGTCCGGTGCGGACAGCTCCACCCGGACCGGACGGTCGGGCGGCTCCTGGCCGTGCGCGACGAAGCCGTGCCCGAGAGTCCGCATACCGAGGTGGGCGATGTGGCGCAGGCGGGCGGTCGGGGGCCGCGCCACGCCGAGCGCGTCGGCCACGTCGAGCCCGTGCGCCCAGGTCTCCATGATCCGTGCGGTCGCCATCGACGCAGGTGACATGGCAGTGCCGTACCAGGGGATCTTTGTCCCTGGTGGCACGGCGGCGAGGGCGGCGGCGAGCGCCGCCCGGCCGGACCGCCACCGGGCCAGCAGCTCAGGTGCGGGGGCGAGGGCGCTGGCGGTGGCGCGGTCGACGAAGTCGTCGATGTCCTCGCCGAGGTCGGCGACGCTCGCGAAGAACGCCGCGGTGTCGGTCGCGGCGAGCCGGCTGACGTGGTCGGTCCAGGCGAGGTGGGCGATCTGGTGCGCGACCGTCCAGCCCTCGGCCGGGGTCGGGGTGGCCCAGGCCGCGTCGGGCAGCGGCACGACCAGTGCGTCCAGGTCGGCTGACTCGGCATCGAGGTCCGCCAGCAGCTCCGCGAGGTCGACCATGCCTTCTCCTTCAGGTGGTGAGGACTGTTGCCAGCTGCCGTTTCCACGCCGCGAGCAGTGCCTCCCGGCGTGCCGAGTCGTCGCTGAGCAGGTTCGCCACGCCCAGCCCGCGCAGCAGGTCGAGCGTTGCCTGGATGGCCTCGCGTACGCCGGGCCGCCGCTCGTCGGCGCTGAGCAGCTCGACGGTGAGCCGGTGCATCTCGCGGCCGACCCGCGCCTCCAGCGGGATGAGCGCCCGCCGCAGCTCCGGGTCGGTGCGCGCGGCGACCCACACCTCCAATGCGGCGGCGAAGAGCGGGCCGGTGAAGGCGGCGGCGAGCATGTCCACGACCCGGTCCAGCCGGCGGGCGCCGGCCGGCAGCCCGGCCGCCTCGGCGCGGATCTCCGTGGCCCGCCGCTCGGACAGGTGCTGCACGGCCGCCATGACCAGCGCGGCTTTGGTCGGGTAGTGGTGCAGCTGGGCCCCGCGGGACACGCCGGCACGTTCGGCGATGACCGTGGTGGTCGTACCGGACCAGCCGTGCTCGACCAGCACGTCGACGGTGGCCTCCAGCAGCCGCGCCTGGGTCGCCCGGCTCCGCTCCTGCTGCGGCGTGCGGCTCGAAGGCTGCGGCGTCCGGCCGGTGGTAGCGTGGGCGCTCACCCGCCCAGCGTCCCGGATCCCAAACAAGCAGTCAAGACTGATTGTTTCTGGTGTCTTGAGGGGCGCCGGACGGTGCTCTGCTGCGGAAGACTCGTCCGGCATTGGCCGCGCCGCAGCCGCTGAACATCACCGCACGACTTTTGCCACTGAGGTTGTCGTCCCTCAAGGACGCTTCCCACTGCGCGGAACGACATGGAGCGTGCAGGACTCGACGCACGAAGACTCGGTGATCCCGGCCTATGCCGTCGTCCTGTCGATTGTCCTCTTCGTCTTCTGCCTGCTCGGCCTGCTGTTTCTTCTCATCCACGAGAAGCGGTACAGCGGCTTCGTCTGGGTGACTGCGACGGGCCCCGGCTTCCACCACGTCGTGCAGTTCCCGGCGGGTCCACATACGGTGGCCTGGGTGATGCATCAGGTGAACCAGGCCCGCATGTTTGCCGCGATGGCGACTTGAGCTACAACTCCAAGATCAATAATTCCGTACGGCGGCCATTGTTCAGCCGGGACCCGGTACACGTCCTCCGGTCGGGTGTCAGGTAGCCATAGCAGAGCTCTCCGTGAAGCTTATTGCGCAGATAACATCGGGTGAATGCTATTGGCGCGATAAGCCTCACGGGAGGCGTGGGATGAGGGTTATACGCGGGCGCGCCGGGCCAGCCGCTCCGGATCGAGGATGATCACGCTCTTACCGTCGAGGCGCAGCCAGCCCCGCGATGCGAAGTCGGCCAGCGCCTTGTTGACCGTCTCCCGGGACGCGCCGACCAGCTGCGCCAGCTCCTCCTGGGTCAGGTCGTGGGTGACCCGCAGCACCCCGCCATCGCGGGTGCCGAACCGGCCCGCCATCTGCAGCAGGTTCTTCGCCACCCGCCCCGGCACGTCGGTGAAGATCAGGTCGGCGAGCGCGTCGTTCGTCCGGCGCAGCCTGCGGGCGAGCACCCGCAGCAGCTGCTCGGCGATCTCCGGGCGGTCCGTCAGCCACGGGCGCAGCGCCTGCTTGCGCAGCCGGGCCAGGCGGGTGTCGGTGACCGCGGTGGCGGTGGCGGTGCGCGGACCCGGGTCGAACAGGGACAGCTCGCCCACCATGTCCGAGGGCCCCATCACCGCGATCAGGTTCTGCCGGCCGTCCGCGGCCCGCCGACCTACCTTGAGCTTGCCGGAGAGCACGATATAGAGGCTGTCACCGGGCTCGCCTTCGTTGAAGACCACGTCGCCCTTGCGGATCTCCATCAGGTCCATCTCTTTGGCGAGCACCTCGGCCGCCGCAGCGTCGACACCTTGGAAGATCCCGCTGCGGGCCAGTACCTCGTCCATCGCGCACCCCTCCTACCGGAGCCATGGGTCACATCGGAGCCCACGAGGCCTCCGCGCCAGGCCAGTCTAGGCGGAGCGGGGTCCGAAATGGGTGTGTACCCACCCTGGGCTGGGGCGACGGTAGCCGGTGATAGTAGCTGCGGGATACCGCGTGAAGTATGGTCGCCGGCAGCCCTGTCCCGTCGACGTACGGATCGGTTCTCTATGGTGGAAACCGCCCAAACCGACCGGAGCCGTCCGGCCCATCCACTCTCCGGCCGTACGGCCAAGCTCGCCGCGGCGGCGCTGGCCGTGCTGGTCGTCGTCGCCGGCGCGAGCTGGCTGACGGTGCTGAACCGGGCCGACCCGGCCGTCGCGGTGTGGCGCGGCCCGCCAGCTGCCGGGCCACAGGCCGGCGCCACGCGGTCGGCAGAGCCGGCGGCCGACACGGTCACCCTCTCCGCTACCGGCGACATCATCCTGGGCAACGCCCCGAGCTCCCTGCCCCCGAACGGCGGTCGGGGCTTCTTCACCGCGGTGAAGGGGGCGCTCGCCGCCGACTTTGTCATGGGCAACCTGGAGGAGCCGCTCACCGACGACACCGGCTACGGCAAGTGCCGGGTAGCTCCCGCGCCGACCTCGGGCCCCGCGCCGGAGCCGGACACCAGCAACTGCCACCAGTTCCGGGCCCCGCCGGGCTACGCCGCGCACCTGCGCGAGGCAGGGTTCGACCTGCTCAACCAGGCCAACAACCACGGGTACGACTACGGCGCGGCCGGCTACCGCAACACCCAGCGGGCGCTGGAGCAGCACGGGCTGCTGCACACCGGGGCGCCGGACCAGATCACGGTCGCCACGGTCAAGGGGATCCGGATCGCGGTGCTGGGCTTCTCGTCGTACCCCTGGTCGAACCCCCTGCTCGACGTGGCGCGGGCCAAGTCGGTGGTGACGCGCGCGGCGGCCCGGGCGGACCTGGTGGTGGTGCAGGTACACATGGGCGCGGAGGGGGCCGGCGCGACCCGCGTGCGGCCCGGTACCGAGATGTTCCTGGGCGAGGACCGGGGCGACCCGGTCCGGTTCTCCCGCGCGGTGGTGGATGCCGGTGCCGACCTGGTCGTCGGCCACGGCCCGCACGTGCTGCGCGGCATGGAGTTCTACCGGGGCCGGCTGGTCGCCTACAGCCTGGGCAACTTCTGCGGCGGCGGGGGCACCCTCAACTCCTCGGGCAACCTCGGCATCAGCGGCGTGCTCAAGGTGTCGCTGCGCCGGGACGGTGGCTGGGCCGGCGGGTCGCTCGTCTCAACCACGCACCAGGGCGGCGGCGGGCTGCCGCGGATGGACCCGGGCCACCGCGGTGCGGCGCTGGTCCGTTCGCTCAGCACCGCGGACTTCGGGGCGACGGCCGCCCGGCTGACCGGCACCGGCCAGATCACGCCGCCCGGCTGACCGGCACCGGCCAGATCACGCCGCCCGGCTGACCGGCACCGGCCAGATCACGCTGCCCGGCGCGCGAGGCGAGCCGCCGGGCGGGTGAGCGCTGGACGGGTGAGGCGATGGGAGGGCGTCGCGGCCGGGACGTAGGCTCGCGGGGTGACCGAGACGCAGCTGGCTCGCAAGCGCCGGGCCCGCCGGATCGCGAGGGCGCTCGCGCAGGCACACCCCGATGCGCACTGCGAGCTGGACCACCACGGTCCGCTACAGCTGGCGGTCGCCACGATCCTCTCCGCCCAGTGCACCGACCAGCGGGTCAACGAGGTCACCCCAAAGCTGTTCGCGCGCTACCCGGCCGCGGCTGACTACGCGGCGGCGGACCGCGTGGAGATCGAGGAGATGATCCGCCCGACCGGGTTCTTCCGCAACAAGGCGGACTCCCTGATCAGGCTCGGCCAGGCGCTCACCGAGCGGTACGACGGCGAGGTTCCCGGCCGCATGGACGACCTGGTGACACTGCCCGGCATCGGCCGCAAGACGGCGAACGTCATCCTCGGCAACGCGTTCGACGTGCCCGGTCTCACCGTGGACACCCACTTCCAGCGGCTGGTACGGCGCTGGGCGTGGACCGACGAGACCGACCCGGTGAAGATCGAGGCAGCCGTCGCCGAGCTGATCGAGCGTCGTGAGTGGACGATGTTCTCGCACCGGGTGATCTTCCACGGCCGGCGGGTCTGCCACGCGCGCAAGCCGGCGTGCGGGGCGTGCACCATCGCGCCGGTGTGCCCGTCGTACGGGACCGGGCCGGTCGACCCGGTCGCCGCCAGCAAGCTGCTCAAGGGGGCGCGCGTCGCCGAGCTGGCTGCGCTGGCTGGGGCGCCCGCACCGTGACGCGACGCTCCGGCCGCCGGCCGCCGGTGGTCCCCGGACTGCTGGCCGCCGCGCTGGTGGTCGGCTGCGGGTCCCCGGGCGCCGGCCCAGATGCGGGTGTGCCCGCCGCGGTCACCGCGCCGGCCGCGGCCTGCCGGGCGCTGGCCACCGCCGCGCCGGCCGGTGCCAGCTCTGGCGGGGCAGGCTCTGGATCCACGGACGCGCCCCCGCCGCAAGGTACGCCCGCGTCGGGGGGTGCGCCCGCGTCGGGGAGTGCGACAGCGCCGGGGGGTGCGCCTGCGCCGCACAGTGCCGGCCGCACGCCGCTGCCGGACGTACGGCTGCCCTGCCTCGGTGGGGTCGGGACTGTCCAGCTGAGACAGCTGCGGGGGCCGGCGGTGGTCAACCTGTGGGCCTCGTGGTGCCGGCCATGCCGGGACGAGCTGCCCACCCTCCAGCGGTACGCGCAGCAGACCGCCGGCCGGGTGAGCGTGGTCGGTGTGAACACGGCGGACGGGTCGGCCGGGCGCGACGCCATCGTGGCCGACCTGGGCCTGACCTTCCCGGTCCTGGTGGACGAGCGTGCGGTGCTACGTGCGGAGCTCGGCCGGATCGCCTTGCCGGTCACCGTCTTCGTCGACGCCAACGGCCGGGTGGCACACGTGCACAACGACGTCGTACCCGATCTCAGCGCCCTGCACCGCCTGGCCGGACAGCATCTCGGGGCGGTGGCCGGGTGACCTGGCCGGACCGGGTGACCTGGCCGGACCGGGTGAGCCGGCTGGACCGGGTGAGCCGGCCGGACCGGGTGAGCCTTCCGGAGTGGTGGGAGCCGCTGCTGACCCGGCTGCGGGTCGCTGAGATGGGCGACTTCACCCGCCTGCCTGCGCCCGCCGACGGGGCGCGGGACAGCGCGGTGCTCGTACTCCTCGGGCCGGGCGAGGCCGACGGGGCTGGCGGTCCCCAGGGACCGGATGTGCTGGTGCTCCAGCGGGCCGCGACGCTGCGCAACCACGCCGGCCAGCCCGCGTTCCCCGGCGGCGCGGCGGACCCGGGTGACCGGGACGCGGCCGACACCGCACTGCGCGAAGCCGCCGAGGAGGTCGGGCTGGACCGGACCAGCGTGGAGGTGGTGGCGTGCCTGCCGCGGCTGTGGATCCCGGTCAGCAACTACGCGGTGACGCCGGTGCTGGCCTGGTGGCGGGAGCCGCACGAGGTACGCCCGCTGGACCTGCGCGAGGTGGCCCGGGTGGCCCGGCTGCCGATCGCTGAGCTGGCCGACCCGGAGCACCGGCTCCAGGTGCGCCACCCGAGCGGGTGGGTCGCCCCGGCGTTCCGGTGTCGGGGCATGCTCGTGTGGGGCTTCACCGCAGGGGTCCTCTCCGCCCTGCTGGACCTGGCCGGCTGGACCCGGCCGTGGTCGCAGGACCGGGTCGAGGACCTGCCGGTGGCCCAGGACCACCCGCTCGTGGACACCTCCGACGAACCGGGTCCGGCGTCCCCGGCCCACAGTGAACCGGGCCCGGCGTCCCCGGAGAGGGCCCGCGCGGACGGGCCGGCCGGCTCCCGCACCGAGCCCGGTGGGTCCCGGACCGAGCCCGGTGGGTCCCGCACCGAGCCCGGTGGGTCCCGGACCGAGCCCGGTGGGTCCCGGACCGAGCCCGGTGCGCAACGGGCAGCCGCTGGGTCACCGCCCGTACCCTGAAGCCGTGACCGTCGACCTCGTGCTCCTCCTGCTCATGCTGGTCTTCGCGGTGAACGGCTACCGGCAGGGGTTCATGATCGGCGCGCTGTCGTTCGCCGGTTTCTTCAGCGGTGCGTTGATCGGCCTCCAGCTCGGCCCGCGACTGGGCCGGCAGTTCGCCGACGACCAGATGCGGGTGCTGGTCTCCCTCATCGCCATCTTCGGGCTTGCCGTGCTGGGACAGGCGCTCGCCGGCTGGCTCGGCACCCACCTGCGCCGCGGGATCACCAGCCGGGCCGGCCAGACCGCGGACGACGTGGGCGGTGCCGCTGTCTCGCTGGTCGCCTTGCTGCTGGTGGCCTGGCTGGTCGCCGCGCCGCTGGCCTCGTCGTCACTGCCGTGGCTGGCCAGTGCGGTGCGCAACAGCGCGGTGCTCGACAGCGTCGACCAGGTGATGCCGCACCAGGCCAAGACCTTGTCCGAGGCGCTGCGGGACACGGTGGACACCCGCGGGTTCCCGGACGTCTTCGGCGACCTGGTGCCCACCCGGGTGCGCGAGGTACCCGTACCGGACCCGGCGCTGGCCGGCTCGGCCGTGGTGGAGCGGGCCCGCAAGTCGGTGGTCAAGGTGCTGGGCAGCGCGCCGAGCTGCTCGCGGCGGATCGAAGGGTCGGGGTTCGTCTACGCGCCGCGGTACGTGATGACCAACGCCCACGTGGTGGCCGGCACCGGGTCGGTGGCCGTGGAGGCCGGCGAGGACCAGCTGCGGGGCTGGGTCGTCCTGTACGACCCAGGGCGTGACCTCGCCGTCATCTTCGTACCGGATCTCGCCGCGCCGGCCATGCGCTTCGCCTCCGCGGACGCCGCGACCGGCTCGGACGCGATCGTGCTCGGGTTCCCGCTGGACGGGCCGTACAACGCGCAGTCAGCGCGGATCCGGGACATCCGCGACATCACCGGACCGGACATCTACGCCAGCCGCAGCGTGACACGGGAGATCTACACGATCCGGGCCCTGGTGCGCAGCGGCAACTCGGGCGGCCCGCTCGTCGCGGCGGACGGGCGCGTACTCGGGGTGATCTTCGCGGCGGCGGCCGACGACCCGCACACCGGCTTCGCCGTCACCGCCGACGAGGCGGCTGGGGTGGCGACGGCCGGCCGGCAACGGACCGCGGCGACGGGCACCGGCAGCTGCACCTGACCACTGGCTCTCACGGCGAGCACCGTTCTTCCGGCGAGCCAGCTTTCCTCCGGCGAGCCCTGTTGTCCCGGCGCACGCCGTCGGGTGCTCACCGCCCGGTCACCACCTAGCCGGCCCGGTCACACCTCGACCGGCCACCGCGGGTGGCTGCGGGGCGGCCTGGCCGGGTGCGTCCCTAGCATTCTCCGATGCGGTCGCCGGGCCGAAGCCGGCCACTCCGGGCGGCGGCGCGGTGTCCAGCGGGTTGGCGGGCACGTCGGGCATCTTGGCGCGCAGCGCGGCGACCGGGCTTACCATGCCGAACCCGTACCGGTCGTCCCGGCCGGCCGGTCCGACGTCGCGGGCTGTGGTCGTGAGGTGCTGCACCACGTTGGCCGCCGACATCCGCGGCCAACGGGCGCGGATGAGCGCAGCGGTCGCGCTGACCAGCGGAGCGGCGAAGCTGGTCCCCTTGACCCGCCAGTACCTACCGCCGGGGCGCGCGGTGAGCAGGTCGGCGGCTGGTGCGGCAAGGACCGTGCTTGGCCCGGTCAGCGAGCTCGCCCACAGCGGGTCCGGCTCGGTGTCCGGGTCGCCGCTCAGGCCGGTCACGGCCACCACGCCGGGCTCGCGAGCCGGATACCACACCTCGGCCGAGCCGGCCGCCAGCACGTTGCCGGTGCAGGCCACCACCACCACATCGCGGGCGAACGCGTAGTCGAGCGCGTCAGCCAGGGCCGGGCTGTACTCCGGGCCGCCCAGGGACAGGTTGATGACGCGGGCGCCCTGGTCCACCGCCCACTGCACCGCCTGGGCCACGACCATCGCGTCGTGGTACTCGTTGCCGTTGTCCAGGACCCGGATGGGCAGGATCTTCGCCTGGTAGGCCAGGCCGACCACGCCGGTGCTGTCGTCGCCCCGGCCGGCGATCAGGGCGGCGACCGAGGTGCCGTGCCCGACCGGGTCCACCCGCCCGTCCGTCGACCCGTCCACCAGGTCCAGCCCGGGCAGCACCTGGCCGGCGAGGTCGGGGTGGGTGGCGTCGACGCCGGAGTCGACCACCGCGACGACGACCCCGGCACCGGTGGCGTCGGCCCAGGCAGCGCCCGCGTCGAGCGCGGCCAGCTGCCACTGCGCATCCCGTACCTCGTCGGCGGCTGCCACGCCGGGCACGCAGATGGCCCCGCCGGCGGCGACCACCACGGTGGCGAGCGTGGTCAGCAGCGCGCGCACCGTGGCGCCGTCCGGCGCGACAGTGCGACGAGGACACTCAGCAGGCGTCACAACGTCGCCCATTCTTGCCGAGTCCGGGCTCGCGCGCGGCGACCGTTCGGAGGATCGTCACCCGGCCGGAAGGTGAGCTAGCTGGATCAGGCGGGCACCGTCACGTCGGGTAACCAGCCAGCCGCGCCCCGGCGGTAGCCGGTCCGGCCGGACCGTGCCGAGCAGCGGCCCCTCGTCCCGGTCCCCGGAGAGCACCAGACCGGGCGTGGAGAGCTCGCGTAGCCGCTGGATGACCGGCTCGTACAGGGCCCGTCCGGCGCCACCGGAACGGCGGGCGAGCACCAGGTGCAGGCCGATGTCCCGGGCCTGGGCGAGGTAGTCCAGCAGGGGCAGGAGCGGGTTGGCCGGCCCGGTGGCCACCAGGTCGTAGTCGTCGACGAGCACGAAGCACTCCGGCCCGGTCCACCACGCCCGGTCGCGCAGCTGCTGCGGGGTGACGTCCGGCCCGGGCAGGCGGTCGCGCAGGTAGCCAGCTACGGACCCGACCAGCTCGCTGGTGTGCGCCGCGGCTGCGCCGTACCCGATGAGGTGCTCGGTGGTGACGGCGCCGAGCAGGCTGCGCCGGTAGTCCACGATCACGATGCGGGCCTGCTCGGGGGGCAGCCGGCGGGTGATCGTCGTGGCCAGGGCCCGCAGGAAGCTGGACTTGCCGGACTCGGCGTCGCCGAAGAGCAGGAAGTGCGGCTCGGTCGCGAAGTCGACCGCCACCGGGCGCAGGTCGGCCTCGGCGAGGCCGAGCGGCAGCGACAGGGCGGAAGCCACGGCGGCGCCCCGTGCCGTCGCGGTGCCGGCGGTTGTCGCGGTGCCAGCGGTCGCCGCGTCGGCGGCTGTGGCACCGGCGGTCGCCGCGTCGGCGGCTGTGGCACCGGCGGTCGCCGCGTCGGCGGCTGCGGTGCCGGCGATCGTCGCGTAGGGCACCTCCAGCGGCAGCAGCCGTACCGGTGGCGCGGGCGGGCCGGCCCAGGCCGCCGCGACCGCCTTGACCAGGCCAGCGGTGCCCGCACCGAGGAAGGTCGCCTGCGGCAGCGCGGTGCGCAGGTGCCGCCCCTGCGCGGTGACCCCCCGGCCCGGAGTGCGCTCCGGCACGTCCGCTGCAGCCTTGCGGGAGACGAGCGAGTCGTTCGGGTCGCCCAGGCGCAGCTCCAGCCGGGAGCCGAGAAGGTCCCGGACCGCCGGGCGCAGGTCCATCCACCGGGCAGCGGCCACAACCAGGTGTACGCCGTACGACAGGCCGCGGTTGGCCAGGTCGGCGATGACCGGCTCCAGGTCGTCGTACTCGCCGCGGAGCGTGGCCCAGCCGTCCACCACCAGGAACACGTCGCCGAACGGGACGCTGCCCGGCCCGGCCGCCTGCCGGCGCCGGTGGCTGGCCGTCGGCTCGACGCCCGCGGCCGGGAAGCGGCGCTCGCGGTCGGCGAGCAGGGTGGCGACCTCGCCGACGGTACGGCGCACCGCCTCCTGCTCCTGCCGTCCCGCCACGCCGCCGACGTGGGGCAGGTCGCGCAGTGCCGCCAGGGTCCCGCCGCCGAAGTCCAGGCAGTAGAACTGCGTCTCGGCCGGCGTGTGGGTCAGTGCGAGTGCGCAGACCAGCGTGCGGAGCAGGGTGGACTTGCCGCTCTGCGGCCCGCCCACCACGGCCACGTGCCCTGCGGCGCCGCCCAGGTCCAGCCAGAGCGGGTCGCGCCGTTGCTCGAACGGCTTGTCGACGAGGGCTACCGGGACCTGTAGGGCACCCCGCAGCTCCGGGTTGTCCACGGTGAGCCCGCGCGCCGGGTCAGGCGAGACCGGACCGAGCAGCTCGTCGAGGGTGGGCGGCGCGCCCAGCGGCGGCAGCCAGACCGGGTGGGCCGGGACGCCCCGCCCGGCCAGCCGGCTCACCAGGATGTCGAGCAGGCTGGAGCCGGCGTCGGCGTCGGGGCCAGCCGCGGCGGCCGTGGGCCGCGGCTCCGCCACCGGCACCAGGTGCGTGCTGTACGGCAGCACCCGGGCACCGGCACCGGGCATGTCCAGCGCCGCCGGTCCCGGCTCGGGCCGGCGGCGGACCGGACCGGACACGTACGCCGCTTTGAACCGCACCAGCGGCTCGGTGCCGTACCTGAGGTAGCCGTGCCCGGGCGAGCGCGGCAGCTCGTACGCGTCCGGGACGCCGAGGACCGCCCGCGACTCAAGGGCGGAGAAGGTGCGCAGCCCGATCCGGTACGACAGGTGCGTGTCCAGCCCGCGCAGCCGGCCCTCGTCCAGCCGCTGCGAGGCGAGCAGCAGGTGTACGCCGAGCGACCGGCCCAACCGTCCGATCTGGACGAACAGGTCGATGAAGTCCGGCTTGGCGGAGAGCAGCTCGGAGAACTCGTCGCAGACGACGAGCAGCACCGGCAGCGGAGCCAGGGCCGCCCCGGCGGCCCGGGCCCGTTCGTAGTCGCGCAGGGAGGCGAGGTTGCCGGCCCGCCGCAGCAGCTCCTGGCGCCGGACCAGCTCGCCGTTGAGCGCGTCGGTCATCCGGTCCACCAGCGGCAGCTCGTCGGCGAGGTTGGTGATGACGGCGGCGGTGTGCGGCAGCCGGTCGAGCGAGGCGAAGGTGGCGCCGCCCTTGAAGTCGACGAGTACGAAGTTGAGCGACTCGGACGGGTGCGTCGCGGCGAGCCCCAGCACCAGCGTGCGCAGCAGCTCTGACTTGCCCGACCCGGTAGCCCCGATAAGCAGGCCGTGCGGCCCCATGCCGTCCTGGGCCGACTCCTTGAGGTCCAGCCGCACCGGCTGCCCGTGGGCGTCCACCCCGATCGGCACCCGCAGCCGGTCCCGGTCGGGCCGGGGCGCCCACCCGGCGTCCACCTCGTACGCGTGCGGGCTGCCGATGCCCAGCAGCTCGGCGAGGTCCAGCTCGGCCGTTGCCGGCGGGTCCAGCCGGGCCGCGGCACCGGCCGCACCAGCGGCACCGGCCGCACCGACCTGGCCGGCGGCTGGGCCGCCGGCCAGGCGCAGGGGCGCCAGCTGGCGGGCGAGCGCCTCAGCCTCCACCTGCCCCAGCAGGTCGGCGACGCCCACCTCGGCCTGGTCGTCCTGCATGGCGATCCGCAGCCGGCGGTCCGGCGCCACATCCAGTACGAGCATTGCCGCGTCGAGCAGGCGCGGCGGCCGGCCGCCGAGGTCGAGCAGGGTGACCCCGCTGAGCGCGCAGTCAGCGGTCAGCCACGCCGAGCCCGCCGCCCGTGCGGAGCCGGTCACCCGTGCGGAGTCTGCCGCCCGTGCGGAGCCGGTCACCCGCATGGAGTCTGCTGTCCGCGCGGAGCCGGCCAGGTCGCCGCCGTCGAGCACGACGACCAGGTGCGGGCCGGCGCCACCGGCCGGCCCGGGCTGACCAGCGCGGAGCTGGGACCGCCCGGCGAGGAGGTCGCCCAGCAGCTCCTCCAGCTCGGTGGCCTGGCTGGCCACGAGGCGTACCTGGCCGAGCGCGTCGGTCCGGGTCGGGTGCAGGGCATGCGGCAGCCACTTCGTCCACTCCCAGGCCGCCCGGTGCTCCGGTCCCGCGCACACGGCCACGAGCACGTCGTCCGGTGCGTGGAAGGTGGCGAGCTGGGCGAGCATCGCCCGAGCGAGCGCGCGGGCCGGCGTACCCCTCAGGTAGATGCGGGCGAAACCGCGCAGCGACACCGCCACCGGCAGGTCCGGCACCACGGAGTAGGCGTCCAGGAAACGCCGCAGGGCCCCGGCGGTCACCGGCTCCAGCTCCTCCACCGGCCGGGTCACCGGGGGCAGCAGCGGGGTGGCGAGTGTCTGCGGGCCGAGCCCCACCCGGACCACCGCGAAGTCGGAGTCGGTCGGCCGGCGCTCCCACAGCCGGTGGCTGGCGACCGTCGACCAGAGCCGCCGCGGGTCCGGGTGCCGGTAGTGCAGGCCGTACCGCTGCCGGGCTGCGGTCTGGCGCACCCGGCGGCGCAGGCCGGCCAGGTGGCGTAGGTAGTCCCGCCGGGCCCGCGCCACCTCGGCCCGTCCCGGAGCGCCTGAGAAGCCGCCGCCCCAGGAGAGCGCGAGCAGCGACAGCGAGGAGACGCCGAACATCGCCCCGACGACGTACGAGTAGGCGCCGCCGTTCCCGTTGGAGAACATCAGCGCGGTGGCGAGCGTGCCGGTGAGCATCGGCAGCAGCATGAGCAGCTGGGTCCACCGGCCGCCGGTGTCCTGAGGGATCTCTGGGGGCGGGTCGACCGGCAGCTCGCCGCTTGGGATGTCGGGCGCAGGGCGGCGCGGCCCACGCTTGACCGCCGCCGCGCTCAGTCGCCACCTCCCCAGGGACGCCGATGATCATAGAGCGTCGGTCGCCGCCCGGCGAAGGCGCGTACCCGCGCCGCGGGCGGCCGGGTCAGGGCGTGGCCTAGCACGCGCGTCAGCGGGTAGCGGCGTGAATGCTGCCCTCCCCGAGGCGGGCGCAGCGCACGGAAGTGCTTGTGGTCCACAGTGGATATTCGGGTGGTGCCGTGCGGGCGGCAGCGACAGCCCTGCCGACTACCTGAGGCGTCTCGGTCCGGCTGACAGCCCGGTCCGGCTGACAGCTCGCGGTACCCGGGTCCCACCCACTCCCATCTGCCCGGCGAGACGAGCCGCCACCCACCTTCGTCCTTGATCAAACTCAAGATCAGTGAAATTGGGCTTATCCGGTCGTGGGTTAGCCCCAATACCAGTGAAACTGATTTGATCTTGATCATTGCGATCATCGCCTGCGATCCCGAACCGGTCACAGCGGACACCTCGTCGACCGGTCGGCCACGGGTTCGCCGTCTGTGCTGCATCCGATGCGCCCATGTGTCGGACGACATATGGCGTGCGCCCTGTCCGCCGTCGTACAGGGAAGCTGACCGGGCGGGCCGGCCGTGGTAGGAAGTGCCGATGATCACGGGCACCGGGCTGGCCCGGGTGACGATCCGCGCGCCGCGGCGGCGGATCGACGTTGCGCTGCCAGAACACGCCCCGGTCGCGGAGCTCCTGCCGGAGCTGCTGCGCCACGCGGGCGAGGGGCTTGCGGACGACGGGGAGCGCCATGGCGGCTGGCTGCTGCGCCGGGCGGACGGGCAGCCGCTGGTGCCAGGGGGAGGCCTGCACGCCCAGGGCGTACGCGACGGTGCGGTGCTGCATCTGGTGCCGGCCCGGCTGGCCTGGCCGGAGCTGGCCTACGACGACGTGGTCGAGGCGGTCGCCGCGAGCGCCCGGCGGGTCGCGCCGGGCTGGACCCCAGCGGTCACCCGGGTCGCCGGCATGGCCGCCGCGGGGCTCCCGCTCGCCGTCGGCCTGGTGGCGCTGCCGCAGGTGGGCACGCCGGGCCGGGCGTTCGTCGCGCTCGGGGTCGCCGTGCTGCTCGTCGTCGCGGGCATGGTCACCTCCATCGGGTACGGGGACGGCCCAGCCGGCGCGGCCCTGGCCGGGTACGCGATGCCGTACGCGCTGGTCGGTGGCGGGTTGCTGGTGGCGCCTGCGGGCGCGACCGGCCTGGGCTGGCCGGGCGCCCCGCAGCTGCTGGCCAGCACCGCCCCGCAGCTGCTGGCTAGCACCGCCCCGCAGCTGCTGGTCGGTAGCGCCGCGTTGCTGCTGTCCGCTGCGCTCGGAGCGGCAGGTGTCGCGGCGGTGCCCTGGCTGTTCGCCGCCGGGATGACGGCTGGCCTGCTCGGCGCCGCAGGAGCAGCGCTCGGGCTCGTCCTGCCGGCGCCGGAAGCCGCGGCAGTGGCGATGGCGGCGCTGGTGTGTGGGATCGGGGTGCTGCCACTGCTTGCGGTCCGTCTGGGTCGGGTGCCGGTTCCCCTGGTCACCGATGCGGCTGCGGGAGCCGCCACCGCCGGCCCCAGCGCGCGCAGCCCCGCCGCGGGCCGCCCCGGGCACCGGGCGGCACCCGATCGACCCGACCCGGGGTGGGTTCTCGCCGCGGTCCGGCGTGCTGAGTCGCTGCTGACCGGAGTGCTGGTCGGGCACGCTGCCGCCACCGCCGTGGCCGCAGCCGTGCTCCTGGGCGGCGGTGTGGCGGCGCGGTTGCTGGTCGGTGTCGCCGGTGTGTCGCTGCTGCTGCGGGCCCGCCTCTTCGCCGCCGTGCGACAGCGGGTCCCGGTGCTGGCCGCGGGTGCGTCGTGCCTCGCCGCGCTCGCACTCGACGGCGCGGCGGGTGCCGGGTCGCAGGGCGGGGCGCTGGTGCTGGTCGGGTTCGCTGCGGCGGCCGGCGTGGCGGCGGTCATGGCCGGTGCCACGTACGCCCGCCGGCCGCCCTCGCCCTATCTGAGCCGGGCTGCGGACCTGGCCGACATGGCGCTGGTCGTGTCGGTGGCTCCGGTCGCGTGCGCCGTCACCGGGCTCTACGGCCTGGTACTCGGGGTGACCGGGTGACCGGACGGACGTGCACCCTGCGCCCGATTCGTCCTACTCCACTCGCGTTAGGCTGATCAAGATCACGATCGCTGCAGTGGGCGTGCGGTGCGACTGCACTCCTGGCGTCCGCGATCACGATCTTGGTTGTGGTGCCGGCCGAGCGTGCCGAAGATGTGTTGAACCGGGTTCGTCACCCGTCGGTCACGGCGCGCCTGCCGTTGTCGCGGACCCGTTCTGCGCCTGGTGGTGGCGGTGGCGCGACGTCTCGATCTCGGCCTCGGCGTCGGTCCGGCCGACCCAGGTCGCGCCCTCGACGCTCTTGCCGGGCTCAAGGTCCTTGTAGACCGTGAAGAAGTGCTGGATCTCCAGCCGGTCGAACTCGGCCACGTCGTCGATGTCGCGCAGGTGGGTGAGGCGCGGGTCCTCGGCCGGCACGCAGAGCACCTTGTCGTCCCCGCCCTTCTCGTCGCGCATCCGGTACATCCCGATCGCGCGGCAGCGGATCAGGCAGCCGGGAAACGTCGGCTCCTGCACCAGCACCAGCGCGTCGAGCGGGTCGCCGTCCTCGCCGAGGGTGTCCTCGATGAAGCCGTAGTCGGCCGGGTACTGGGTCGCGGTGAACAGCGTCCGGTCCAGGCGGATGCGGCCGGTGGCGTGGTCCACCTCGTACTTGTTGCGATGTCCCTTGGGGATCTCAACCGTGACGTCGAAATCCATCACACGCTCCCTGCGTTCGTCCCGCTGCGGCGCGCCTGCCGCGCCCGCGACCGGTAGGCCCTGGGTGTGGCGGTCTGGGTCTAGTCTCGCGTAGAACCAGCCAGGCAACCGGGGGAGGGCCAGGTGGCGAGGTACGACGGACCGTACGGCCCGGCCGACGGGCACCCGTCGTACTACGTCCCCGGGCAGGGCAACGAGCCGTACTACGTCCCCGGGCAGGGCAACGAGCCGTACTACGTCCCCGGGCAGGGCAACGAGCCGCCGGCCACGGCTGAGCCCCAGCCACCGGTCGCACCCGACCAGCCACCGCGGGCTGCACCCAGCTCCCCACCGCCGCGCGGCCGGATCTACTACCCGGCCGGCCGGCACCCCGCCGGCCCACCCATGCCGGCAGCGCCCGGGGCCGGGATCCCCCCGGAGCGCGGGACCGGTGGCCCGCCGCAGGCGTACCCCCCGCCAGCGGCATACCCGGCGCCGCCGGCATACCCCTCACCGGCACACCCACTCCCGCCGGGGTACGCGCCACCGGGGCCCCCACCGGCCGGCGGCCCGGCACCGGGGTCCGGCCGGCGCGCCGCGCTGGTGGTGGCGCTGGCCAGCCTGCTGGCTCTCGGGCTGGTCGGGGCCGGCGTGGTGGTGGTCCGGCCGGGACCGGTGCGCGGCTGGTTCGACAGTGCGGCGGCGACCCCGTCGGCATCGCCGCCTGCCGACGCGGTGCCCTCGCCGGTGCTCGCTGCGGCGGGCGCGGACGCGCCGGCGCCGACCGCGGCCGGGATAGCCGCCGCGCTCGACCCGCTGCTGCGCGACCCGCGGCTGGGCGCGCCGGTGGCCGCCTCGGTCACGGACGTGCTCACCGGGGAGAGCCTCTACGTCCGGGGCGCGGACGTGCCGACCACCCCGGCGTCAACCACCAAGCTGGTCACGGCCGTGGCCGTGCTCGCCACCCGGGGAGCGGCGTACCGGATCCCGACCATGGCGGTGGCCGGCGCTGGCGCCGGTGAGGTGGTCCTGGTCGGCGGCGGCGACCCGACCCTGAGCGCAGGGGCCGGCGGCAGCTATCCGGGCGCCGGCCGCCTGGACGACCTGGCCCGGCAGGTCACCCAGGCGCTCGGCGGCGTGGCACCCATCCGGGTCAGCTTCGACGTTTCCCGGTTCAGCGGGCCGGCGTACGGGCCGGGCTGGGACCCGGACATCGCGACCGGCGGGTACGCCGGACCGGTCACCGCCCTGATGACGGACGCCGGCCGGGTCGACCCGAAGGACACCAAGGGGCCGGCACTGCGCCACGCCGCGCCCGACCTCGCCACCGCCCAGGCGTTCGCCCGGGCACTCGGCCTGCCGGCCACCGCGGTGACCCGGGGACGGGCGCCTGGAAAACCCGGCCCGGGGGCGGCCACCCCGGGCACCGCGCCGGCCACCACCGCGGAAGGCACCACGCCCGGTCCAGGCGCCTCGGGGCCGGCCGTGGCCACGACGCCACCGGCGCCCGGCACGCCGCTCGGCACCGTGTACTCCGCGCCGCTGGTGCGGCTGGTGGAGATCATGCTGGCGGAGAGCGACAACGTGGTCGCCGAGGCGCTCGCGCGGCAGGTGGCCCTGGCCAAGGGAGCGCCGGCGTCGTTCGCCGGAGCCGCGGCGGCGGTCGCGACTGTGCTCGGCGAGCTGGGCCTGCCGGTCGCGGAGAGCACGCTCTTCGACGGCAGCGGGCTGTCCCGGCTGAACCGGCTCACCCCGTCCCTGCTCACCGACGTGGTGGCGCTCGCCGCCCGGGCGGACCGGCCGGAGCTGCACAGCATCTTCTCCGGCCTGCCGGTGGCCGGCTACTCCGGCACGCTGCGGGACCGTTACCGCACCGCGGCGCCGGTACGCCCCGGTGTCGGCACGGTACGGGCCAAGACCGGCACGCTGAGCGGCATCTCGGCCATCGCCGGCATCGTGGTCACCCGCGATGGCCGGCTGCTCGCGTTCGCCGTGCTCGCCGACCGGGTGCCGGTCGGCCAGTTCCCGGCCCAGGACGCCATCGACCGGATCGCCGCGGTGCTCGCCGGCTGCGGCTGCCGGACGTGAGGCGCGGCGGGCGGCTGTGAGCCGTACGGCATGTCGTTCGTGATCAATAAGGGTGGCTCTGGGCAGCGCGGGTAACGTCGTAGCCATGGTGCAGCTCGTGGACTGGGAACTGGCGGCGGCGACGGCGGCGACGCTGGGCAAGACCGGCCCCAGGGTGACCTACGACGAAGCCGCGGAGGTAGTCGCTGACCTGCGGCTGCTCACCGAGGAGGCGGCCGGGCACGTGGCGGCCTTCACGGGCCTGCGCTCCCAGGTCGGGCAACCGGGGGTGCGGGTGGTGGACCGCCGGGACTGGGCCGCGGTCAACATCGACGGGCTGCGCCGCGTGATCACCCCCCTGGTGCACCGGCTGACCGGTGACAAGCAGCCCAGCCCCTTTGTCGAGGCGGTCGGTTCCCGGGTGACCGGGGTGCAGGCCGGCACCGTGCTGGCCTACCTGTCCGGCAAGGTGCTCGGGCAGTACGAGGTCTTCTCTGGCGACCCGGGCCAGCTCCTGCTGGTCGCGCCGAACATCGTGGAGACCGAGCGCAAGCTGGGGGCCGACCCGCGCGACTTCCGGCTCTGGGTGTGCCTGCACGAGGTGACCCACCGCACCCAGTTCACCGCGGTGCCCTGGATGCGGGCGCACTTCCTGGGTGAGGTGCAGGCGTTCGTGGACGCGTCCCAGGCCGGCGAGCACCTGGTCGAGCGGCTGCGGCGCGGGGTGTCCACGCTCGCCGAGGCGGTCCGCGACCCGGACAGCCGGGCGAGCGTGCTGGACATCGTGCAGACTCCGGGGCAGAAGGCCGTGCTGGACCGGCTGACCGCGGTGATGACGCTGCTCGAAGGGCACGCGGAGTTCGTGATGGACGGGGTCGGCCCGAGCGTGATCCCGAGCGTGGAGGAGATCCGGGCCCGGTTCAACCGGCGCCGGGAGAGCGCAAACCCGGTGGAGCGGGCGCTGCGCCGGCTGCTCGGCATCGAGGTCAAGATGCGCCAGTACGCCGAGGGTCGCAAGTTCGTGCACGGCGTTGTCGAGCGGGTGGGCATGGCCGGCTTCAACCGGGTGTGGGAGTCGCCGCTGACGCTGCCGCGCCTGTCCGAGCTGGCCGCCCCGGACGCCTGGGTGTCGCGCGTGCACACCGGGACCCCGGCCTGAGCGGATGGCCGCGCTGGCGCCACCGGTAGCCGCGGTCCGGGCTGCGGTCCGGACCACCCTTTCCGGGTACGGGCGAGCCGCGCTGGTCCTCGTCGCCTGCTCCGGCGGGGCCGACTCGCTGGCGCTGGCGGCGGCGGCGGCCTTTGTGGCGCCGCGGCTGGGCCTGCGGGCCGGGCTCGTCACCGTTGACCACGGGCTCCAGCCGGGCTCTGCCGAGCGGGCGGCCGAGGTTGCGGCGTGGGGTGCCCGGGCCGGGCTCGACCCGGTGGAGGTGTGCCCGGTACGCGTCGCCGGTCGCCGGGGCGGCCCGGAGGCCGCGGCGCGCGAGGCCCGCTACGACGCCTTGCTGGCGGTGGCGCACCGGCGCGGTGCCGCGGCGGTGCTGCTCGGGCACACCCGCGACGACCAGGCCGAGACCGTGCTGCTCGCGCTGGCCCGGGGGAGCGGGCCGCGGGGCCTTTCGGGCATGCGCCCCCGGCGGGAGGTCGACGGGGTGGCCCTGCTGCGCCCCCTGCTGGGCATCGCCCGGTCCCAGACCGAGCAGGCGTGCGCCGCCCTCGACCTCGCGCCGTGGGCTGACCCGCACAACGCCGACCCGGCGTACGCGCGGGTGCGGGTGCGGGCCGCGGCGCTGCCGGCGCTGGTGGCGGCGCTCGGCCCGGACGTCGTGGACAACCTGGCGCGCACCGCCGGGCTGCTCGCCGCGGACGCCGACTGCCTGGACGCGCTCGCCGCCTCGGCCGGCGCGGCGGCGACCGACGCGGAAGGCATGCTGCACGTGCCGGCGCTGCGCGAGCTGCCGGCGGCGCTGCGTACCCGGGTGCTGCACGCCTGGGCGCGCCAGCACGGGGTGCCCGGCGCCGCCCTGTCCCACCGCCACGTGGCCGCCCTCGACGCACTCGTCACGGCCTGGCGCGGGCAGGGCCCGGCGGCGCTGCCCGGCGGGGTGACCGCGGTCCGCCGCGGCGCCGTGCTGCTGGCGGTGCACAGTCCAGGGAAAGCGCCAGGTCGTTCCGGTGTCCCGGGTGGACAGCCAGCCTTCGAACAGGTCCAATGTGCGAGTGCGCCTGCCGAGCATTGACCGCAAGCCGCTCTATGCCCCGCGCGGCGTCGTGGCGACCAGCCAGCCGCTGGCCGCCAGCGCCGGGCTGGCCGTGCTGCGCCGCGGCGGCAACGCGGTGGACGCGGCGCTCGCCACCGCCATCGCGCTGACCGTGGTCCAGCCGGGCTCCAACGACATCGGCGGCGACCTCTTCGCGATCGTCTGGGACGGCACCCGCCTGCACGGGCTGAACGGCTCCGGCCGCTCGCCGGCGGCGCTGACCCTCCAGGCCGCGCAGGCCGCCGGGGCCGGGATGGCGCCGTCCGCGGCACTCGGCGGAGCGCAGGCAACGGCCGCGCAGGCGATGCCGGCGTTCGGCTGGGCGCCGGTGACCGTGCCGGGCGCTCCGGCCGGCTGGCGGGACCTGCATGCGCGGTTCGGCGCGCTGCCCTTCGCCGACCTGTTCACCGACGCGGTGGCGTACGCCGAGCACGGCTACCCGGTCTCGCCGACCGTGGCGAGCGGCTGGCAGCGGGCGGTCGACCGGTACGCGCAGATAGGCGCGCTGGAGGTGGCCGAGTGGGCCCGGGTCTACACCGTGGGCGGTGGCCGGGCACCCCGGGCCGGCGAGCTGTTCGCCAACCCGGCGGCCGCCCGGACCCTGCGGCTCATCGCCGAGTCAAAGGCGGAGGAGTTCTACCACGGCGAGATCGCCGCGGCCGTTGCCGCCTTCTCCGAGGCCACCGGCGGGCTGCTCGCCGCCGAGGACCTCAGCGGGCACACGTCGACCTGGGTCGAGCCGGTCGCCGTGGGCTACCGGGGGTACGAGGTGTGGGAGCTGCCGCCGAACACCCAGGGCATCGCGGCACTGCTCGCGCTGGGCATCCTGGACGGGTTCGACCCGGCCGGCGCCGGCCTGGAGCAGCGGCTGCACTGGCAGATCGAGGCGGTGAAGCTCGGCTTCGCCGACGCGCACGCGTACGTGGCCGACCCGCACGCCGCCGAGGTGCCCATGGTGGCCCTGCTGGACCCGGGCTACGTCGCCGCCCGGCGGGCACTGGTCGGTGCCGAGGCGGCCTGCCCGGCACCGGGCGACCCGGCCCGCGGCGGCACGGTCTACCTGTGCGCCGCCGACGCCGACGGCATGATGGTCAGCCTGATCCAGTCCAACTACATGGGCTTCGGCTCGTTCGTGGTGGTGCCCGGGTCCGGCTTCGGCCTGCAGAACCGGGGTGCCGGCTTCAGCCTGGAGGCGGGGCACCCGAACGCGGCCGGGCCGGGCAAGCGCCCGTTCCACACCATCATCCCGGGCTTCCTGACCCGCGCCGGCCAGCCGGTGGGCCCGTTCGGCGTGATGGGTGGCCACATGCAGCCACAGGGCCACGTCCAGCTCATAACGTCCACAGTGGACGACGAGCTGGACCCGCAGGGCGCGCTGGGCGTACCCCGCTGGTACTGGAACGCCGGCCGGCTGGTGCACGTGGAGCCGGCCCTGCTCGCCACGGCGGAGGGCGAGGCCGCCGTCGCGGGCCTGCGCCGCCGCGGGCACCAGGTGGTGGTCACCGACGAGCCCAGCTTCTTCGGGTACGGGCAGGCGATCTGGCACCGGCCCGGCCAGGGGTACGTGGCCGGCTCGGAGCCTCGTGCCGACGGCTGCGCCGTCGGGTTCTGATCACGTCGGCCGATCAGCCACTGTGCGTCAGGCGTCCTAGCCAATCGAACCAAGGCTATGAAAAGATCCATCCGCTCTGCGTGCTCAGTTGTTGCTGGGTCGACCTCGTTCTCATGCGACCGCGCGAGGTCTTGCCACAACCCGGTGGGGACCCTTCGAAGAGGGGAGAGGGATGAGATCCAGTAGGTGGACCAGGGTGGCTTTCGCCGGAGTCCTGGCCGTACCACTGTTCGCGGTGGTGGCGGCGGTTCCGGCGGCCGCCCAGGCCCCCGGCTCGTACGACGCCACGCCGCTGTCCGCCCAGGAACGGGTGGACGGCCCCAAGGCGCCGACGAGCCGGTTGGCCAAGACCGACCGATCGCTGCTCGGTCGCACCGACACCGCCCCGGTGCCGGTGATGATCAAGTTCGACTACGACTCGGTCGCCACGTACTCCGGTGGGGTCCGGGGGCTCGCGCCCACCAGCCCGTCGGTGACCGGGCGGGCGCTGTCGCGGGCGGCTGACGAGCAGCGGTACGAGTCGTACCTGGCCGGGCGGGAGGCCGCGGTCATCGGCGAGCTGCAGCGACGGGTGCCCGGCCTGACCGTGCACCAGCGGCTGCGCATCGTCTATGGCGGCGTCTCCGCAACCGTCCCGGCCAACCGGATAGGCGACCTGCTCACGGTCACCGGTGTGGTCGCCGTGCAGCGTAACGAGCTGCGCGCCCCGCTGACCGACTCGAGCCCCGGCTTCATCGGGGCGACCACGGTCTACCCGCAGCTCGGCGGGGACCGCAACGCCGGCAAGGGCGTGATCTTCGGGGTGCTGGACACCGGCGCCTGGCCGGAGCACCCGTCCTTCGCCGACCAGGGGCACCTGCCGGCACCGCCGCCCAAGGCGGACGGCACGCCGCGTACGTGCAACTTCGGGGACAACCCGCTGACTCCGGCGGCTGACCCGTTCGTCTGCACCAACAAGCTCATCGGCGGGGCACCGTTCCTCGCCATGTACCTGCTGGACCCGGACCGGGCGGCCCGCGAGCCGTTCCACACGGCCCGGGACTCCAACGGGCACGGTACGCACACCGGCTCCACCTCGGCGGGGAACGTGCTCACCTCGGCGCAGGTGTTCGGGGTCGAGCGCGGCCCGCTCAACGGCGTCGCGCCCGGCGCGTACGTGTCGGTCTACAAGGTCTGCGGCATCGACGGCTGCTTCGGCTCCGACTCGGCCGCCGCTGTCCAGCAGGCGATCCTCGACGGTGTCAAGGTGATCAACTTCTCGATCTCCGGCGGCACCAACCCGTTCAGCGACCCGGTCGAGCTCGCGTTCCTTGACGCGTACGCGGCCGGCGTCTTTGTCGCGGCCTCGGCCGGCAACTCCGGCCCCGGCGCCGGCACGGTCAACCACGTCTCGCCGTGGGTGACCACGGTCGCCGCCTCGACCCAGCGCCGGGAGTACGTCTCGACGCTGACGCTGTCGGCGGGTGGCGACACCCTCACGCTGACCGGCGCCTCGATCACCGCGGGTGCCGGCCCGGCGCCGGTGGTGCTCTCGTCGGCCGCGCCGTACAGCAACGTGAACTGCTCCACGCCGGCCCCGGCCGGCACCTTCACCGGGAAGATCGTGGCCTGCCAGCGGGGTGGCGGCGTGGCCCGCGTGGACAAGGGCTACAACGTCCGCCAGGGCGGCGCGGTCGGCATGGTCCTCTACAACCCGGTGCTTCAGGACATCGAGACCGACAACCACTGGCTGCCGACCGTCCACCTCGCCGCCGGAGCCGACTTCCTCGGCTTCATGGGCTCGCACACCGGCGTGACCGCGAGCTTCACCGCGGGCCAGAAGGTCAACGGGCAGGGCGACGTGATGGCGGCGTTCTCCTCCCGGGGCCCGGGCGGCCTGGGCATCAAGCCGGACATCACCGCCCCTGGCGTGCAGGTCCTGGCCGGGCACACGCCGGTGCCGGAGGCGCCGGCCGGTGGCCCGCCCGGTGAGTACTTCCAGGCCATCGCCGGCACGTCGATGTCCTCCCCGCATATCGCCGGCTCGGCCCTGCTGCTGCGGGCGCTGCACCCGACCTGGACCCCCGGCCAGGTCAAGTCGGCGATGATGACCACGGCGCACAAGGGTGTGGTCAAGGAGGACACGGTCACCCCGGCCACCCCGTTCGACTACGGCAGCGGTCGGGTCAACCTGCGGGTGGCGGACACGCCGGGTCTCACCTTTGACGAGTCCGCGGCGCGGATGGCTGCGCTCGGCAACGACCCGGTCAACGCGGTGCACCTGAACCTGCCCTCGGTGAACGCGCCCGTGATGCCGGGCCGGCTCACCACCATCCGCACCGCCCGGAACGTGACCAGCCAGTCGCAGACCTACCGGGTCTCCACCACCGCGCCGGCCGGCAGCCGGATCACGGTCCGGCCGGCCCGCTTCACGCTCAACCCGGGCCAGTCGGTCGAGCTGTCGATCACCATCGAGTCGTCCGCGCCGACCGCGCAGTACTTCGGCGAGGTACGGCTCAACCCGGACCGGGCCAGCCTGCCGACGCTGCACCTGCCGGTGGCGTTCGTGCCCAAGCAGGGGTCGGTCAGCCTGACCAGCGCCTGCGACCCGACATCGGTCACCAAGGGCAGCACCAGCGTCTGCACCATCACCGCCCGCAACGAGTCGTTCGGCGAGGCCGAGCTCGACCTGACCACCACGCTCAACAAGCAGCTCAAGGTGGCCGGGGCGAGCGGCGGTGCGCACATCGTCGGCGACCGCAAGGTGGAGCTGCGCAACGTCCACCTGGCCGGCGCGACGGTCGGGGTGCCGGGGATCGAGCCCGGGGCCTCACCGGCCGGCTACCTCCCGCTGTCGCTGTTCGGGATCCCACCGACGGCGATCGGCGACGAGACCATCCTCAACTACAACGTGCCGGCGTTCGTCTTCGCCGGTGAGACCTACACCCGCCTCGGCGTCGACTCCAACGGCTACCTGGTGGTCGGTGGTGGCACCGCCGAGGACAACAACTGCTGCAACCTGACCCAGATCCCGGACCCGGCCCGGCCCAACAACGTCCTGGCACCGTTCTGGACGGACCTGGACGGCACCGGCGCCCCGGGCATCTACATCGCGGTCCTCACCGACGGCACCAACAGCTGGCTGGTCGTCGAGTGGCAGGTCAACGTCTTCGGCACCACGTCGAACCGGCACTTCCAGGTCTGGGTCGGCATCAACGGCACCGAGGACATCTCCCTGGTGTACGACCCGGCGGCACTGCCGGCCGACCCTTCGGGCTTCCCGTTCCTCGTGGGCGCGGAGAACAAGGTCGGCACCGGCGGCGAGCAGCTGCCCGATGGCGTACTGCCAACGCAGGACCTGCGGGTCAGCAGCACCCCGCCGGCCCCGGGCGGCTCGGTGTCCTACACCGTCACGGTGCGGGGCGTCGCCCTCGGGACCGGCACGGTGACCACCACAATGGACAGCCCGCAGGTGCCGGGCGTCACGGTGGTCACCTCCAACGTGCAGGTCACGTCGAGCACGATGACCCGTACCGTCTGGTAGGGGGAGAAAGCAGGTAGCTGCTGGGGGGCCGCCTCGTGCGGCCCCCCAGCGCGTGCGCTGTCCCGCTATACGCTCTCGCGCATGCGGACCCTCCGGCAGGTCGCCGTACGGACGCTCGTGGCGCTGCTGTGCCTCGGGCTCGCGTACGGAGTCTCCACGTTCGCCCTGGCCCGGACGACCGCCCCGGACGACGCGGTGCTGGCGCTGCCGGACCGGGTCACCGCACCGTGGTGGTGGACGCCGCGGGTGGGGCAGTCCCCGCCCGGCGCGGTCTCGCTCGCCTTCGCCGGACGCAGCCGGGCCCTGGACACCCCGGCGGGCGACGGCAACGTGGCCTTCGTGGCCGGCGGGCGGGACACCTACCGCGTGGCCGAGTTCGACCGCCCGTACGCGGTTCCAGGGGAGAGCCTGCTGCTCTCGCCCGACGGCGGCCGGGTGGCGCACACCCGCTCGCTGGAGGCGGCCCGGCCCGGCCTGTCCATCCTGGACCTGCACACCGGCACAGCGCGCCACCTGCTCACCGGCGACCCGCAGGTCTACGTCGACCCGCTCGCCTGGGCGCCGGGCGGTGCCGCGCTCGCGGTGCTGCGTGGCCGGTCCGGCGGGACCGGCGAGGTGGGCGTGGTCCGCCTGCCCGGCGGCGAGTACCGCGGGCTCGTGGGCGGGCTGGCCGTCAGCCAGGTCCCGCTCTACGGCTTCGGGGTGGCGTTCTCGCCGGACGGGTCCCGGCTGGCCGTGGAGCGCGGGCCCGACGTGGCCGTGTTCCGGCTGGCCGACGGGGCCCTGGAGAGCGCGGTACGGCTGCCGGAAGGGGCGCACCTGGCCGGCAAGGGCGCCTGGACGCCGGACGGGCGGGCCCTGGCGCTGGTGGCCGGGGCGCAGGGGCGCTGGCGGGTCCGCCTGGTCGACGCGGCCACCGGCGCTGACCTGCGGCGGGCGCTGGTGGAGGTGCCCGACGCGGGCGCGCTGCGGCTGCTCGGCTGGCGCGCCGACGGCCGTGCCCTGGCGCTCGCCTACCGGCGGGTGCCCGGCGGCCCGGCCCAGCTCGGCCTCGCCCGGCCCGGCGGCGCGACCGAGTACCGCCACGTGCGCCGGGTGGACCTCCTCGCGCTGGGCTTCGACGGCGGCCCGGCGACGGTGCTCGCCGCGCCCGGTGGCGTGCTCGCCATGGACGTGCCGGACGCGGTGGTCCGCTCCGGCGCGGCCCGCCCCGGTGCCGGCGCGCCGGTGTGGCCGGTGCGCCCGGGCTTCGCCGTGGGAGTCATCGCCGCACTCGCGCTCGGTGCCGGCCTCGCCGGGCGCTGGCTGGCCGGCCGGCGTCGCCGCGCTGGTCGGCGGCCCAGGGCGGCTGGGCCGCGACCCCGGTGGCGCCAAGATCCGCCCGATCCGGCAGGCTTGCCCGCATGGCCGACGGCACGCAGGGCTTCTGGTACGACCCCGATATCGACCGGGTGATCGTCACCGAGGAGCAGATCCGGGAGAAGACCGCTGAGCTGGCTAAACAGGTCTCGGCTGACTACGCGGACCTGCCCGGGCTGCTGCTGGTGTGCGTGCTCAAGGGCGCGCTCATGTTCATGGCCGACTTCGCCCGGGCACTGGGCCGCTGCGGGCCGTCGGTAGAGCTGGAGTTCATGGCGGTCTCCTCCTACGGGCAGGGCGCCACCTCCTCCGGCGTGGTGCGCATCCTCAAGGATCTCGACCGGGACATCGCCGGGCGGCACGTGGTCGTGGTGGAGGACATCATCGACTCCGGGCTCACCCTGTCCTGGCTGCTCAAGTACCTCGAGTCGCGGTCGGTGGCGAGCGTGGAGGTGGTCGCGCTGCTGCGCAAGCCGGATGCGAGCAAGATGCCGGTCCAGGTGCGCTACGTCGGCTTCGACATCCCCAACGAGTTCGTCGTCGGGTACGGCCTGGACTACGCCGAGCGCTACCGGGAGATGCCTTTCGTCGGCGTCCTCAAGCCCGAGGTCTACGCCCGGCCCGTCTGAGCAGGTCCGCTGAGCAGGCCCGCGGGGGTCTGCTGAGCAGGTCCGCGCGGGTCCGCCAGGGACCGGTCCGCGCCGGCAAGCCCAAGATCAAGCGTTCCATGCGGCGCGGTCCCGGTGCCACGGTGTACGGTCGAATGACCGGGCGACCCGAGTTGACACTGCCCGGTCAGCCAACCACGACACTCGATCGGGAGGGGCCGGGCGCCAGTCGCTCGACAACACCATGGAACGGACTCGTTTCTTCCGCCGGGGGCCGGTGGTCTGGATCGTCCTGGTGATCCTCGGTGCCCTTGCGCTGAGCACCATGTTCACCAACGGGGACAGCTACAAGACCGTTGACACCTCGGTCGCCCTCGAGCAGCTCGACAAGGGTGGTGTCCAGAAGGCGATCGTCAAGGACAAGGAGCAGATGCTCCAGCTCGACCTCGCGGCCACGGGGCGGTTCGAGGGCACGGACACCAAGAAGATCCAGGCCCAGTTCCCGGCCGAGGCCGGTGACGAGATCTGGTCACGGGTGGAGAAGGCCAAGGCCGACGGCAAGGTCACCACCTCGTACAACGTCGAGGTCAGCGAGGACAACGTCTTCTTCACCCTGCTGATCAACCTGCTGCCGATCGCCGTACTGGTGATCCTGCTCCTGCTCTTCATGTCCCAGATGCAGGGCGGCGGCTCCCGGGTGCTCAACTTCGGCAAGTCCAAGGCGAAGCTGATCACCAAGGACACGCCGAAGACCACCTTCGCCGACGTGGCAGGGGCCGACGAGGCCGTCGAGGAGCTGCACGAGATCAAGGACTTCCTCCAGAACCCGGCCAAATATCAAGCCCTGGGCGCCAAGATCCCCAAGGGCGTGCTGCTGTTCGGCCCGCCCGGCACCGGCAAGACGCTGCTGGCCCGCGCGGTCGCCGGCGAGGCCGGGGTGCCGTTCTACTCGATCTCCGGCTCGGACTTCGTCGAGATGTTCGTCGGCGTGGGCGCCTCCCGCGTGCGCGACCTGTTCGAGCAGGCCAAGGCGAACGCGCCGGCGATCGTCTTCGTGGACGAGATCGACGCGGTCGGCCGGCACCGCGGCGCCGGCATGGGCGGCGGCCACGACGAGCGCGAGCAGACGCTCAACCAGCTGCTGGTTGAGATGGACGGGTTCGACACCAAGGGCGGCGTGATCCTGATCGCCGCCACCAACCGCCCGGACATCCTCGACCCGGCCCTGCTGCGCCCCGGTCGCTTCGACCGGCAGATCGCCGTGGACACCCCGGACATGGAGGGGCGCAAGGCGATCCTGCGGGTGCACGCCAAGGGCAAGCCGTTCACGCCCGACGTGGACCTGGACGCGGTCGCCCGGCGTACCCCGGGCTTCACCGGCGCCGACCTGGCCAACGTGATCAACGAGGCGGCCCTGCTGACCGCCCGCAACAACAAGCGGGCGATCACCGACGACTTCCTGGAGGAGTCGATCGACCGGGTCATCGCCGGCCCGGAGCGGCGGACCCGGGCGATGAGCGACAACGAGAAGAAGATCACCGCGTACCACGAGGCCGGGCACGCCCTGGTGGCGTGGGCCCTGCCGCACTCGGCGCCGGTGCACAAGGTGACCATCCTGCCGCGGGGCCGCTCGCTCGGGCACACGCTGGTGCTGCCGACCGAGGACAAGTACACCCAGACCCGCGCCGAGATGATCGACACGCTGGCGTACGCCCTCGGCGGCCGGGCCGCCGAGGAGCTGGTCTTCCACGAGCCGACCACGGGCGCCGGCGACGACATCAGCAAGGCCAGCCGGCTGGCCCGGGCCATGGTGACCGAGTACGGCATGAGCGCCAAGCTCGGCGCCGTCAAGTACGGCCAGACCGACTCCCAGCCGTTCCTGGGCCGGGACTACGGCCACCAGCGCGACTACTCCGACGCCGTAGCGGCGGAGATCGACTCCGAGGTCCGTACCCTCATCGAGCTGGCGCACGACGAGGCGTGGGAGATCCTCGTCGAGTACCGCGACGTGCTCGACAGCATGGTCCTGGAGCTGATCGAGAAGGAGACGATCTCGCAGGCCGACATGGGCCGGCTCTGCGAGCGGGTGCGCAAGCGTCCACCGATGGCGCCGTTCAACGGTTTCGGCAAGCGCCAGCCATCGGACCGGCCACCGGTGCTCACCCCGACCGAGAAGGAGTCGCTCAAGGCCCAGGCAGAGGCCGACGGCGCCCAGGCCCGGGCCGGGGTCGACGGGGCCCAAGCTCCAGTCGACGGGGCCCAGGCTCCGGTAGGCGGGGCCCAGGCTCCGGTAGCCGGGGCCCAGGTCCAGCCGAACGGGCAGGGCACCACGCCGGCCGCGCCGAGCCCGGTAGGCAGCTGGCCATCGGCATCCTCGCCGACCTCGGCCGGCGGCACCGCCGCCGACACCGAGGCGCCGCGCTGACCGGGTCCGGGTCCGCCACCGAGCCGGACGGCGAGGAGCTGGACCACCTCGCCGCCCGCCTGGTTGATGGCAAGCTGGCCGGGGTACCGGTCGAGCAGATGGTGGACCTGGCCCGCATCGAGAAGGCAGTCCGGGAGATCCTGCTCGCGGTCGGCGAGGACCCGGACCGGGAGGGGCTGGCGCGCACGCCGGCCCGGGTCGCCCGGGCCTACGCCGAGCTCTTCGCCGGCCTGCGGGTCGACCCGGCCATGGTGCTGACCACGACGTTCGAGGCCAACCACGACGAGCTGGTGCTGGTACGTGACATCGAGGTCTTCAGCCTCTGCGAGCACCACCTGCTGCCGTTCCACGGGGTCGCCCACATCGGCTACATCCCGGGCACCGATGGCCGCATCACCGGACTGTCCAAGCTGGCCCGCCTGGTGGAGGTCTTCGCCCGCCGGCCGCAGGTGCAGGAGCGGCTGACCGCCCAGGTCGCCGACCTGCTGATGAAGACCCTGGACCCGCGTGGGGTCATCGCGGTGCTGGAGTGCGAGCACATGTGCATGGCGATGCGCGGCATCCAGAAGGGCGGGGCCCGTACGATCACGTCCGCGGTCCGCGGGCTGTTCCAGGTCGACGCCAAGTCGCGGGCCGAGGCGATGAGCCTGATCATCCGCGCCTGAGCCAGCCGCTGGGCCAGCGGACGGCTGGGTCAGCATGGCTGGGTCAGCGTGAGTAGGCCAGCGGACGGGCTGGGTCAGCGGAGCAGGAGTATCGCGCCGAAGCTGGCGCACGCCACCAGCACCTGCCCCAGGCAGACCAGCGCACCGACGAGCGGCGTGCGGTCCACCGGCTCCCCACGGCCCCACGGGACCAGGCCGACGCCGACCCAGCCAACGCCGTACGCGAGGACGGGTAGGACCAGCGCGCAGGCAGCGGCCGGCCACGCTGGCGCGCCGTCCGAGGAAGCCGCGAGGAGCCCGATCTGTAGCAGCAGGACCAGCATTGCGAGCGGGCCGTAGACGAGCAGGTTGCGGACCGCGGGCGGCCAGGCCGCAAGCGGTGCGGCAGGCTCCGGGGCGGCGGGCTCGCCGGCCCGGGCCGGGCCAGCGGCGTCCAGCTCGGCGTCGACCGTATGCAGGCAGTCCTGCGCCAGACGCAGCGCGGCGAGGGCTGCCGCGGGCACGCTCGACGCCACCGGGCGCAGGGCGCTCTCGGCGGCGGCTACCTCCGCCGCGCTGGGGCGCAGGTCCAGCGGGGTGGCGGCTGGTGGGGTGATGGCCAGCCCCGGCAGCCGGGGGACACTGGCGAGGACCCGGCCCGCCCCTGGTGGGCCGGCCGCGGTGGTGGCTGCGAGGTCGTCAAGGCGGTCCCGCTGTGCCGCCAGCCGGGACTGCACCCGGGCCAGCTCCCCGGCCGCGGCCCGGGCCGCCGCGGCCTCGTCAGCCGCTGCCTGCGCCGCCGCTCGGCGGACCCGGTCCAGCTCGCGAAGGGCCGCCAGGTACTCGTCCCACGGGTCGGGAGGTGCCGCGCCGAGGTCGGCGGTGTCGTCGACTGGCGGCGCCGGCGCCCGGACCGAGGCGCGCACCACCCCGCCCCGCTCGCTCACCACAGCCGCCCCGGCTGTAGGAACGGTACGAACTCCGTGGACAGGCCGGCACGCCGGTCGTGGAGCAGGGCCCGGTTGGGCTGCGGCCGCCACGGCACCGGCTGGCACACCACCAGCTCGACCTCTGCGGCCGGCACGGAGACGAACACCAGGCCGGTGACGTCCTCGGCCGCGGCAGGACCGAGGGCCTCCAGGAACCGGTGCGGGCGGCGCCACCAGGCGAGCAGGTGGTGCCCGTTCGCCGGGCCGTCGCGTAGCGCCGCATGCAGCACGCTGTGCCGCACGTCCAGGTCGTCCGCGCCGAAGACGAACAGGTACGTGGCCCGTCCGCCTCCGGCCAGCTCCCGGAGCCGGTGGGCAGTCGCCTTCCGGTCGATCAGGCTCGCCCGGTGCCCGGCGGCCCGGACCGCGGTGGCCGCCTCCTCCGCCGCCGGTCGAGTCCCCGGGGACAGGGGCGCGAGTAGGAACCGGACCTGACCCGGCTCGTGCTGGACCGCCAGCCCCCGGGCGGCGGCGTGGAGCAGGTCGGCGCCTGCCTCGCCCGGGTCGAGGATCGCCAGGTGCCGTCCTGGCTCGGCGTCGAGGGAGAGCATGGCGGTGGAGAGCGCGACGTCGAGCCGCTGCCCCAGCAGGGCGGCCGGGACGGCCAGCGCACCCCGCCCGGCCCGGTAGGTCGGGTCGTCGGACAGGTGCGGCACGGCCGACCCGACGAACACCGGCGGCGCGGGACTGCCGGCCGGGAGGGTTCGCCACAGCCGCTCGCGCAGGCCAGCCACGGTCTCGGAATCGGCGTACGGGTCGGGGAACCGCACCACGGTCTCGTGCCCACGGGTCGCGCCACGCGGCCCGCCGAGCCCGCCGGCCGTGTTCACCACCGCCGCGCCCAGCGGCAGGCCCGCCGCGGAGTCGTTGGCGGCGTCGAGCACATCCTCGCCGCCGGGTAGGGCCACCCGCACCCGGAACCGCCCGGAGGCCAGGTCCCGGTCGGCGTGCAGCGCCGGCGAGCGGCTGACCGCCTGGCCGGCCAGCAGAAGGTGGATGCCGTGGCGGGCGCCGCCGTGCGCCAGCCCTTCGACCAGAGCGGCGATCTCAGCCACGGCCGTGTCCCGGCCAGCGCCCGCCGGCCCGGCGGTGGTCGCCTGCCCGCTGGCGGTCGCGTCCCCGTTGGTGGTCGCCGGCCCGTCCGTGGTCGCGCTTCCATCCGTGGCCGCGTTCCCGTTCGTGGTCGCGTTTCTATCCGTGGTCGCCTGCCAGCCCGCCAGCAGAGCCGGCAGGTTGTCGAGCACGCACACGATCCTGGGCAGCCGGGCGTCGCCGGCCCGCTCCGCCCGCCGCTGTAGCTCCTCGTCGATCTCACGCAGCACGGCCAGGGCGTAAGCCGGGTCGGTCTCGATGCCCGCCGCCCGCACCTGCGGGAGCCAGGTGGAGTCCTGGCTGGCCCCGGCCGGCGGGAGGAGCGGCGCAAACGCGTCGCCCCGGCCCGGGTCCAGCAGGTACAGCGCCAGCTGGTCGGGACCGTAACGGGCCACTAGTCCACACAGGACGGTGAGGAGGAAGGCGCTCTTGCCGGAGCCGGCCCGGCCACCGACCACCCAATGTGGGGTCACCTCGTTGAGACGCAGCGTGATTGGGGCATCGCCAGCGAGCCCCACCACAGTGGTGAGCTCCTTCGCTGCGCTCTGTGTCCACTGTGGTGCCTCAGGCAGCAGGTCGGCCAGGCGTACCCGGGAGGCGACCGCAGCCTGCGCGGCCAGCTCCCGGCAGACCCGCTCGACCAGCTCGTCTGGTGGGTCGTCGTCGAGCGAGATGGGAGCGCCCAGCATCGGGCCCGGGTCGCCGAACGGCGTCTCCGGGGGCCCGGCCACCACGGCGTACGGGTTTCGTACGCCGATCTGCGTGGCCAGTGGCAGCCGGCCCTGCGTCGTCTCCGCGGTCAGTGGCGGCGGCGGCCAGCCAGCCACGACGAGGTGCAGCCCGGCCGGCGGGCCGGCCTCGGCGAGCGTGGCGAGGCGGGTGAGGTCGTCGCCGTCGGTGAGCTCGGGCAGGGACGCGATGACGACCAGCAGCAGCCGGTCTCCGGCCCGGGGACGGGCAGCCGCAGGCCGCTGCCGCGGCACGCCGGTATGGGCTGCCAGTGCCGGGCCAGCTCCTGCCTCCGGCCTACCCAGCGTGGACGCTGGCCTGCCTGGCGCCGGTTCGCCCTGCTCCGGCCCGCTCGGGCGGGTGCCGGCCGGGTGAGCAGTGGCTGGGTGGGCGCCGGCCGGGTGAGCAGCCGCTGGGTGGGCGCCGGCCGGGTAGGTAACGGTGGGTCGGGCGGTTCCGCCGGCGCGTACCCACTGCTCTGCCTCTGCCAGCACGGCCTGCAGCCCGGCGCGGTCGGTGGCCGGTGGGGGCATCAGGCCGGCGTCTGCGAGCGGTGCGAAGCTGGCGAAGAGCGCGCCCTGGGTCGCCGCGTCCACGACCCGGACCAGCAGCCGGCCGGCCGGCGCGGCGGCCAGCAGGCGCAGCAGCAACGCCCGCAGGGCGGCTGCCGCCCGCGGGTCCCTGGCGTCGGCGTCGATAGCCAGATGGCCGCGCCGGAGCAGCGGCACCACAACCGGGAAGACCGCGTCGTCCAGCGGGTGGGCGGTGCCGATCCGGACGTGGACCGGAGCGTCCGAGGCGCCCAGCGGATGGGAGGCTGCGGCCGGCTTGAGCGGTACGCCGAGCCATCCCGGCGCCAGTTGGGCGGCGAGCGCCCGCAGCCGTTCGGCCAGCTCGCGCTGGGTGGCGTCGGACCGACGGTCGGGCGCGTAACGGGCCAGGGCGCGCTCGGCGGCGACCGCGGTCGCCGCGGCCTGCCGGTGCAGGCCAGCCGCGCGCGCGATCCGGGACCGCACGCTCGCCACGGTGCTCACCTCCGCCGGGTCACTGCGAGCACCGTAACCTAGCGCGGGCGCGGGGTCCCGCACCCGCGCTGCGGCAGTGGATCCGGCGTCGCGTGGGCGCTCCCCGTCCGGCACCGTCCCTTGTGGTGCGAGCTGGGCGTCTGCGTTGAGGAGCAGCCTTCCGCAGGCGGCCACCGCCCGCCCGCATGCGGCACGACCCAGCCAGACATTTAGTGCTTTCCGGGCGCTCATGCCTGCCGTCATGGTCGTACTGCCGTCAAGATCACGATCAGGGGCGCCAGAAGTGCAGCGGCACTGCGCGAGCTGCGTAGCAGATCGTGATCTTGATAGCGAGCGCGCTTTGCGTGGCCTGACTCTCGCGTTCTGGTGTGCGGAGCCGGCGGCGTAGTGCACGCTGAGTGTCTAGGACATGACTGTGGGGGGTTCTGTTATGGGAGTCGGACTACGGTCGTCATCACGCCTGGTCTGGGCGGCGGCGCTGCGGCGGCTGCTGCTTCGTTCAAGGTTCACGCGCACGGTGCTGGTGACGGGCCACGGGAGGATCGGATCATCGCGGCGCCGGGCGGTGCTCGCGGGCCGGGCGGCGGTCCTGCGCCGGGCGGTGGTCGTGCTGGCTGTCCTGGCGTGCCTGCTCACCGGGGCGCCGCCGGCGTACGCCGGGGAGTCCGGGGTGCTGTTCGGAGCGCTCGTGTCCACGCGCGGCACCGAGTCCTTCACCGACGCCATCGCCCGCCAGGACGCCGCCTACGGCACGCCGGCACCGATGCCGATCAGCCGGGTGTTCTACCGCGGCGCGGTGCAGCCGTGGCCGGGCAATGCCGGGCTGAGCCGCCGCCCGGTCGTGGTCTCGTTCCGTTACCTGCCAAGGGACGTCCTCGCCGGAAAGGCCGACGCCGCGCTGCGGGACTGGTTCGCGCACGCGCCTTCGTACGACGTGTGGTGGTCCTACAGCCACGAGCCTGAGGACAACGTCGCCCGCGGCGAGTTCACCGCGGCCGACTACCGTGCGGCGTGGCGGCGCATCTCAGGGATCGCCAACGCCTACGCACCGGCGTCCGCCCGGCTGCACTCGACGCTGATCCTGATGTGCTACACGATGAACCCCAACTCCCACCGGACCTGGCTGGACTACTACGTGCCCACGGCACACTCGACGATCGCGTTCGACTGCTACAACCACGCATCCAAGCAGGGCCGTTACGGCGACCCGCGGAACATCTTCAAGCCGGTCACGGACTGGTCCGCCGCGAACCCGTCGATCCCGTGGGGCATCTCCGAGCTCGGCAGCGTCAAGGTGAGCACGGACATCGACGGGTCGGGTCGGGCCGCCTGGCTGCGCTCGGTCGGGCGGTTCCTCGCCGCACAGCACACCGCCCGCCCGTCCACCGCCGCGATCTTCGGCATCTACTTCGACGTGGTCGGACCGAAGGGAACCGACTACCGGCTCACCGACACGGCGAGCAAGCTCGCCTGGCGCGACGTGGTGCAGAACTACTGACCGCGACCACGTTCACCGCGCACCATTGTGCGCCCCTCGTACCATCGGCGAACCGACACGTGCGAGGGGCGACCATGGTGGACCGGAGAGGCGCGGCGACCGCGCTGGTCGTTGCGGTGCTGGCGGCTGCTGCCTGTACCACCGCCTGTACCACGAAGGGCGGTGGGGCAACGGCTGGGACGCAGCCCGGGCCGACCAGCCCCAGCGCCGGGCCGAGCCCGAGACCGATGGCGTGGCGGGTGGCCGAGTCGGTGCGGCTGACCTCGGTCAGCGTCCTCAACTCGGTTGTCGCGCTCGACGCCACACACGCCTGGGCCGGCGGCGGCGAGCGAGGCTCGCAGAACCTGTCCGCTCCGCCCGGCGTACCGGTGATCGAACGGTGGGACGGCCGCAGGTGGTCCCGGGAGAAGCTGCCGGACCGTCCGCGGGGCTTTGTCAACCTGGTCGCGGCCGACTCGCCGACGAACGTCTGGGCGGTCGGCGGCTACGGCGAGTCGCAGGGGGACAACATCTACTGGGTGCTGCGTTTTGACGGCACCGCTTGGCGGGAGGTGCCGTTCCCGCTGCGGGTCAACGTCCCGGGTGCCGGGCTTACCGGCATCACCGGGCTGGCCGTGGTCGGCGGCCGCACCTGGCTGGTCGGCTACCAGGGCATGAAAGTGGTTATCCAGGAGTGGGACGGCCGGGCCTGGCGTGCGCACCAGCCACCGCCGCAGTGCGGGCGCGGGGGTACGTCGTTCGGCGGCATGCCGAGCTTCTGCACCCTCACCTCGGTCGTCGCGTTCGCGCCGGACGACGTGTGGGCGTCTGGCACCGGGGCGTGGTTCCGGTTCCAGGGCCCGACGCTGCTCCACTGGGACGGTACCGCCTGGCGGACCGTTGACGTCGGCGTCAACCAGCAGCAGTACGTGCTCAACGCGGTTGGTGGGCGCTCCTCTGGTGAGCTGTGGGCAGTGGGTAACCTGTTCAACTCCGGCACGCCGTTCGTGGTCCGCCGGGACGGCGGTGCCTGGCGGATGGTCAATGGGCTGCCGGACGGCCTGGTGCCCTCGGTCGCGATGGGCCCCGCAGGTCAGCCCTGGGTCATCAGCAACACCACGGCACCCGACGCCATGCTGCTGACGTACAACAGCTCCGGCGGGTGGGCTGGTGAGCCGGCACCGGCTCCGCCCGGCGCGGCCGGCATGACCCTGAACGACATCACGGCGGTGCCCGGCAGCGACCAGATGTTCGCCGTTGGAAACGCCACTATGGGGGCCATGACCGGCCCGGTTCAGGGGGTCATCCTCGAGTACGCCCCGGTGGGCACCCCGTTGTCCTGATGCGGTGCCGCAAGCTTCCCGCATCGACAGGTCAGCCGGGAAGGCGGACCTCGGCCGGGTCGCGGTCGCTGCGCAGCCCTCTCCAGGACGGCTGACGGAGCCGGCGGTCCGGCGTCCAGGAGCGGTACGTCACGTCCGCGACGAGCGTAGGGCATACCCATTCGGCGTGCCGGGCGTGCTCGCGCGGCACCGGCTGGTCGAACGGTGAGGTGGTCCGCCGCAGCTCCTCCAGACGTTGCTGGAGGTCGTGTAGCGTGCGGTCGGTGAACCCGGCACTGACGTTCCCGACGTAGGCCAGCCCGCCGTCCGCGTCGTACATGCCGAGCAGCAGGGAGCCGACCATCCCCGCCCGGCGGCCGGTGCCTGGCTTGTAGCCGGCCACGATCACCTCGGTCGTGCTGGTGAGCGGCACCTTGACCCACGCCGGCGAGCGCTGGCCGGGCTTGTACGCCGACCTCAGCTGCTTGGCCATCACCCCCTCGATGCCCAGCTCGCGGGCTGCGGTGACCAGCGCCGAGCCAACGTCACCGGTCCAGTACGGGGGCGTGTCCACAGTGTCCCCGGTGATGTCCAGGCGCGCCAACGCGTCGCGGCGCTCCACGTACGGCGCCGTGGTCAGGTCGGCGCCGTCGAGGTGGAGCAGGTCGAACGCGTAGAACCGGACCGGTGACAGGCGGACCAGCTGGGCGCTCGGCCTGCGGGTACGCATCCGCTGTTGCAGGTTGGCGAAGCTCGGCAGGCCGTTCCTGCCCAGCGCGACGATCTCGCCGTCGAGGATGGCCCGGCGGCCGGCGAGCACCGTGCTCAGCGTGGCCAGCTCCGGGTAGGCCTGGGTGAGGTCGTCGTTGTTGCGGCCGAGAAGACGCAGCCCGTCGCCGTTGACGTAGGCGATCGCACGTACGCCGTCCCACTTGAACTCGTACCCCCATTCGCCGGCGGTCGGCAGCGGGCCCTGGGTGGCGAGCATGGGCGGGATGAGGGCGGGCATCTCACCGGCGGAGCCGTCATCGCCGGGATAGGCGTACTCGATGTCGTCCAGCGGCGCCAGCGGTGCCGGCGGGGCGCTGGTCGGCACGGCCGCCAGACCGAGCCGGTCGCTCACCAGACGGACCGGCCGCAGGTCCAGGACCGGCCAGCTCGGTGGCAGCGCGACCGCGACGCGCTTAGGGCTGGCGGTTACGTAGTACGCCTGGTGCGAGAGTGCGGCAGCCACCGCATGGCCGACCGTGACCTCGCAGTTGGCGAGGCGCGCGAACTCGCTCACCTGGCGGAGCGCCTCCGCCGGCTCGTGGCCGGCATCGTCACCGCCGAGCGGCAGGATGACCACGGTCCTGGTCCGCACCAGCCGCATGAGCTGCATGACGTCCCAGTCGTCCTTCAGCTCGGCCAGCGCCGCCGCCAGGCAGGTGGACGGCACGCCGACATGGCGCCCTTCAGCGTTGATCTCCGAGATCAGCTCGGCCGCACCGACCTGGCCATGCGCGTACGCCAGCAGCGCGGAGTCGTCGTAGACGACCGCGATGTCGGTCACGCCGCGCGGCCCCGGGCCCGGTCGAGCAGCCGCCGCGCCTCGTCCAGTGCCGCCTGCGGGATCGGCTGTGCGAGCTGGCGGCGCCAGCGTTGCCGGCCGGCCTCGGTGACCGCAAAGCCAGCGGCGCGCAGCACGTCATCGAGGGCAGGATCGGTGGCCGCTGCGGGCCGCATGCGTGCGGCCTCTTCGGATCCGCCGCTGGCCACGATGGTGATTGTACGCCTCAACATCGTCAGGCACCGCTGTCGCAGAGCGCCCTGGCGAACCTTGCGCGGGCCGCCCGGTCGTAGCGCGGGCCGTGATATGGCGGGACCATTCGGGCATGACGACCGCCGCGGCGTACGCCGACTTCGCCGCGCGCGAGGCGCGTGGCGTGTCGCCCGGGTACGAGCGCCTGGCGCTCGCGGTCGCCCGCGACGGTGCGCTGCTCGCCCTGCTCGGTAGGCTCCCGCCGGCCAAGCGGCAGCCGAACCTGCTGTTCAGCGTCGTGCGTTACCTCGGCGGCCCGGTGGAGGACCCGGCCGCGTTCCACGACTACACGGTGGCGAACTGGCCGGTGGTCGAGGCGCAGCTGCGCACGCGGGCGGTCCAGACGAACGAGGTGGGGCGGTGCGCCGTACTGCTGCCGGTGCTCGCCGCGCTGCCGCAGCCGCTCGCGCTGCTGGAGGTCGGCGCGTCGGCGGGGCTGTGCCTCTACCCCGACCGGTACGCCTACCGCTACGGCGACCAGCTGATCGGCGCCGGCGAGCCGGTGCTCGAGTGCGCGGAGACCGGGGTGGTGCCGCCGGACGGCGTACCCGATGTGGTGTGGCGGGCCGGCCTGGACCTGAACCCGCTGGACGTGACCGACCCGGCGGACGTCGCGTGGCTCGACGCCCTTGTCTGGCCGGAGCACGCGCACCGCCGGGCCCGGCTGCGGGCCGCGGCGGCCGTTGCCGCGGCCGAGCCGCCCCTGCTCGTGCGCGGCGACCTGGTGGACGACCTGCCGGCGCTGGCCGCACAGGCACCGGCCGGCGCCACCCTGGTGGTGTTCCACACCTCCGTGATGGCCTACGTGCCGGCGCCGCGGCGGGAGGTGTTCGCCGAGGTGGTACGGCGGCTGCCCGGCCACTGGGTCGCGAACGAGGTCCCCGGCGTGCTGCCCTACGACGCACTGCCAGAGCCACCGAGCGAGGCGCTGCACAACGTGCTTGCGCTGGACGGGACGCCACTGGCCTGGACCCGCCCGCACGGGCAGGCGATCATCTGGTTCGCGTAGCGCCCCGCCAGCGGCACGGACCCGCCTGCGGCACGGCACCCGCCTGCGGCACGGCACCCCGCCTGTGGCGCGGCGACGCGGTGGCACGCCTGCGATATGGCGCGGTCAGCCGCTCAGGCCGGACTGCCCGACCTGGCGCGCCACCCAGCCGGAGGGTCCTCACCGACCCGTCCGTCCACCGCCTCGCGGAGCAGGTCGGCGTGGCCGGTGTGCCGGCCGTACTCCTCGACCAGGTCGTAGACGAGCCGGCGCAGGCTGGCGTGGCGCCCGTCCGGCCAGGAGATGTGGACGGGCTGGTCGAGCCCGCCGCCGGCCAGGGCGGCGTTGAGCCTGGCGCGGGAGCGCTCGACGGCGCCGTCCCAGAGTGCGTAGAGCTGCTCGGGGGTGTCGTCGGCGGCGGAGCCGAGCTCCCAGTCGTTGCTGCCGTCCCAGCCGGTGGTGTCCCACGGCGCGCCCATCGGCTTGCCGCTCAGCTTGGTGGTGAAGGTGTAGTCCTCCACGGCGGCCAGGTGCTTGAGCAGGCCGCCGATGGTCAGCGAAGATGCGCCGACGCGGGTCTGCAGCCCGGCTGCGTCGAGGTCGTCGGCCTTCCAGCGGAAGGTCGTACGCAGGCGGTTGAGCGCGCCGAGGAGGTGCTCGACCTCGGTGCCGGCGATGGGTGGCTCCCATGGGGTGTCGCTGTTGGTCATGGCGCCACCGTAGACCTCGTTACGGACGTTCTACGTCCGGAAAGCGCCGGAGCTGGGGTGCTGAACGCTGGCGCGCCGGCCGCGCGACCTGCCGGCTGCTGCGAGGTGCCCACTCCAACGGGCTCCTAAGATCTAGCCGTTGGAACGCCGCTGTGCAGCAGACCAGCAAGGAGGCGACCGTGCCCGTCCAGCCAAAGCAGCCAACCACAAAAGGACCCGTCGAACGCTTCGCCGGCGACGTCTACATCGACGACATCGTCCGCGGTGAGGACCCCTCACGGGTACGCGTCAGCGCCGTCCGGTTCACCCCCTCCGCCCGCACCGCCTGGCACGCGCACGCCATCGGCCAGACCCTCTACGTCACCGAAGGCATGGGCCTGCACCAGTCCCGCGGCGGCCAGGTCGTGGAGATCCGTCCCGGCGACATCATCCACGCATCCGCTGGCGAGTGGCACTGGCACGGCGCGGCACCCGAGCACTTCATGGCCCATCTGTCCATCACCGAAGCCGTGCCCCCTGGCGACGAACGCCCCGAGACCGACTGGGGCGAGCACGTCACCGACGACGAGTACCACCAGCGCTGAGGCTGGCCGGCGCGGTCCGAGCGAGCCGGGCGGTATGGTCATGGCGTGCATGATGCGGAGCCGACCCCCCCGGCCGAGCAGCCGCCGCAGCCTTGGCCACCCCCACCTGAGCAGCGGACGCACCCCGCGCCGCGCCCCAGGCAGGAGCCCCAGCCGCCCGCGCCGCCGCCGTATCCCGGGCCTGCGCCGCCGCGCGTCCCGCCACCACCGCACGGGCCACCACCGCAGGGGCCCCCGCCACCGCAGTACGGACCACCGCAGTACACGCCATCGCAGTACACGCCACCGGCGCAGCGCGCGCCGTCGGAACAGCCCAGCCAGCCCAGGCAGGAGCCGCCCCCCGGCGGCAAGCAGCCGCCCCGGCGGCGCGGTCCGCTGCTGCGCCGGGCGCTGCTGCTGTTGCTCGTGGCCGCTGCCGGCATCGGGATCACCGCGGGTGGCCTCGGCATCCTGGCGTACGACCGGGCCACCCGCATCGACCGCAGCGCGCCGGACGTGGCGGTGGACAACTACCTGCGGGCGCTGCTGGTCGACCGGGACGACACCCAGTCAAAGCTGTACGCCTGCGAGGGCAACGCCCGGCTGGGCGAGATCGAGGCCTACCGCGCCGACATCGACCAGCGGGAGGACCGGTACGCCACCCAGATCAGCGTGAGCTGGGGCGGCCTCACCGTCACCGGTGACCGCCGCAGCGCCACCGTGCTGGTGGAGATCCGGCGCACCGTCGCTGGTGGCGTGGAGAGCGACGTCCAGCGCTGGCAGTTCGAGGTGCTGGAGCAGGACGGCTGGCGGGTCTGCGGCGCCAGGGCGGCGTAAGCGCCAGGGCGGCGTAAGGGACAGGGCACAGCGTCACTCCGCCCACAGCGAGCTGACCGGCACCTCCATCGTCTGCGGGAACCGCCCGTTCCAGGCCCACCGGTACCAGTCCAGCTCGCGCGCGACCCGTACGTAGCTGTCACCGTCCGCGCCGACGTACTCCTCGGTGACCGCCCGCAGGTCCCGCTGCTCGCCCTGGTCGGTCAGGCGCACCACGCGGCGGCCGGTGACCGGATGGGCGTCCCGCGCCGGGACCGCATCCCGCCGGACCGGCGCGTCCAGCGACGCCGCCGGCCTGGACGGCTGCGCGGCGCCCGGCCGGTCCGGCACCGGCCCCTCCAGGGTCTCCACCCATACCCGCTCGATCGGCACCAGCGGCGCGAAGACCTCGACCTGCTCCGCCTCGGCCCGGTACCACTCGTGCTCGGCGAGCACCGGCACATAGGTCCGGCTGCCCTGCACCACCGGGTCGTCGCCGCGCAGGTCCGCGCGCCAGCCGACGCCGGGCAGGCCGACCACGACCCGCTGGCCGCGCAGCTCCCGCTGGCCGGTGGCTGGTGCGGGCACGACAGCGGCGGGCCCCTGGGCGAGCCACTGCTGCGCCCAGTCGTCCCAGTCGGTCACTGCTCTTCCCTGAGGGGAGCGCCCCGCTCCCGCATGAACTCGTCCGGGTTGACCGCGCCGGCGCTGGACCGGTCGCCGTCCAGGTGCGTCTCGAAGTGCAGGTGCGGGCCGGAGGAGTTGCCGCTCGAGCCGACCTGCCCGATCACCTGCCCGGCGACCACCCGGTCGCCCACGCTGACCCGCGGCTGGGTGAGCATGTGGCAGTAGCGGGTGATCGAGCTGCCGGCGTGCAGCACGTCGACGTACCAGCCGCAGCCCTGGTGGAAGGGGGAGCCGTCCCGGTCGCACGACCACGGCCCGCCGTCCGGCGCGCTGACGTTGCACCGGGACACGATCACCACGCCGGCCGCGGCGACCCGGATCAGCGTGCCGCGGGGAGCCGCGATGTCGACCCCGTTGTGGGAAGGGCGGTCCATGGTACGGAAGCCGGAGACCAGGACCCCCTTGACCGGCACTGTCCAGCCGGACGCGGCGATCTCGCCAGGGTTCACGCACTGCAGGTTGGCCAGGTTGCCGACGGCGCGGGCGGCCCCGTCGGCGAGCAGGTTCACGATCTGCGCGGCGAACGGCTCGTGCTTGGCGTACGCGTCCGGGTACGCGCTGCGCTGCACCGCCTGTGCCGCGTCGGTGAGCGCCATGCCCTGCCATCCAGCCACGGTGACCAGCTTCTCGTAGAACTTCCGGGCCGAGTACTCCGGGTTCATGATCTGGTCCGGGGCGCCCCAGCCCTGGCTCGGGCGCTGCTGGAAGAGGCCCAGCGAGTCGTGGTCGTTGCGCGGGCCGAGATGGCCGAGGTTGCGCAGGTAGGACTCCTGCAGGGCGGTGGCCACGGCGACCACCCAGCCGCGCGGCGGCACCTGCGACTTCGCGCCCACGTTGATGATGATCGCCGCGTGCCGTACCTGGTCCTCGCCGAGGATGCCGACCCGTGGCAGCTTGCCGTTGGGGTCGATCGGCCCGTCCCGGCCGCAGGTGAACGAGCCGCTGAGGGCGTTGGACTGGTCACCGCCGAGGCCGCCGATGAAGAACGCGCTGGCACCGCCGCCGCAGCACAGCAGCGCCAGGGCGGCGGAGAGCGCGACGAGCAGGACCGCCCGGCGGGACCGCCGCCGCTCGGCCGGTGGCGCCTCGGTGGAGGTCGGGTCGGTCATGTCCGCCCCCAGTCCACGCCGTCGACGAACCACCGCCCGTCCGGGGCGGTCAGGCGCAGCCGCAGCGTGCCGGAGTCGACCGGGACGACCGCTTCGACGAGCTGCTCACCCCGGGGCAGCAGCTGCACCGCTCCGGTGACCCGGTCGGCCGGGACCCCGGCCGGGTCCACCCCGGCGAGCTTGGCGACCAGCTCCGGCGTTGCGTGCGGCTTCAGGCGGGCGACCCAGGCCGCGTTGGACACCCCGCGGTGGTCGGTCCAGGCCGCGGCGAAGGCGGCGGCGACGCGGTCCGGCGGGGCCGCCCCGGGGCTGACGACCAGCGTCGGCGCGGGCAGTGGCGAGGTCTCGCCGTCGTCACCGGCGGTCGGCGCCACGGTCGGCAGGGGCGTGAGGTCGTCGCGCAGGCCGGTGGTCGTGGATCCGGCACCGCCGAAGAGCCGGGCCCCGGCGACGATCAGGACCACGACGGCGAAGAGCAGCAGCCCGATGCCGTACCGGGTGAACAGCGTGCGCCACATGCCTGCTCACCTCGCCTCGGCGCGGACCGGTGGTTGCTGGCGGGTGGGCACGGTCACCGTGCCCGTGTCCGGGCGGTAGATGGTGTAGCTGGCGGGGGCCTCCGGCACGTCCGGTTCCCGCCAGCGCCCGGTGTCGCGCCGGGGCGGAGCCGACCCGGCTTGAGGCGCGCCCGCGGTGACCGGCTCGCGGTAGACCGGGCGGACCGCGGTCGGGTCCTCGTGCCGCGCCTCCGGCCGCAGCGTGGTCTGCTCGGCCAGCTCGCGCCGCTTGGTCACCAGCTGCGGCTCGGCCGTGCCGCCCGGGACGACCACCGCCACCCGGGAGTCGCGCAGGTCGCCGAAGAAGCGCCGGTGCCAGGAACCGGCCGAGGTCACCGCCGACGTGCCGTCCTTGCCGCCGAGCTGGGTGACCCGCCGGTACGGGCGCAGCAGCAGCCAGCCGACCACGCCGCACAGCCACACCAGGACCACCTGGAGCCAGCCCGGCAGGCTGGCCGTGCTCATGACCAGGTCGACCGCGAAGAGGTAGACGGCGGCGCCGGTGCCGAAGATGGCGATGTTGAAGACCGCCGCCACCACCGCGTTGGCCAGCCGCCGGATCCCGGCGCTGGCCGGGCGCAGCAGGCCCACCGTGCCGAGGATCGGCGCCGCGATCACCGCCCACCGGAAGATGAGGAACCCCAGCAGCACCAGGATCGAGGCGGTGATGTCGAACAGGGAGAAGAACACCGCGGCGAGGATCGCGATGAAGCCGGCACCGATCCGCTCCATGCCCTGGGAGCCCTTGAGGTACTCGTACGCCTCCGGGTCCTCGGTCTTGATCTGCTCCGCGACCTTCATCCACCGCTGCTGCTTGTCGGCGATGGTGGCGTCGCGGGTGGCCGGGTTCTGCCGGATCTTCTGCGCTTCCTCCCAGGTCAGCGACTTGGCGTCGTAGAGGGCCTCGCCGTACTTCTGGGCGGTGACGCTGTCGGCGGAGCCGAGCACGCCGCGCAGCCAGTTGCGGTAGAGCATCGACTCGGTGGCGGTGTCGCTGGCCCGCACCGCCGGCGGCCGGTGGTCCTTGCAGGCGTTGGGGTCGCCGAGCACGCACTCGCCCGCCGGCCGGTCCTTGGGCCGCGGCCCGACCGCGTCGTGCACCACGCCGAGCGTGGTGGTCAGCGAGGAGTCCGCGATGTTGGCGGACTTGACCGGCCAGGCGGCGATCGCGGTCACCGCGACCATGATCAGCAGAGCCCAGCCGGCCGTGGTCATCGTCCCGCTCATGTCGGACTGGCGGGACCGCCAGATCAGGTAGAGCCCGACCACGCAGAGGGTGATGATGCCGAAGACGCTGAACACCTTGGTGTAGATGGCCCGGGTCGCCTGCTCCACCAGCGGGTCGGCCCAGCCCCACAGCGACTGCGGGCTCCAGGCCCGCTCGCGCAGGGCGTTGGAGGCGCCGATGATCGACGTGGCGAACATCAGCTCGCCGTTGGCCACGGTGTTCTCGAACTTGTAGTCCGGGTGCATCACCGTTGACACGCAGCCGATGTCGTACGTGGTGTAGCCGTAGCCGGCGTAGCCGTACCGGCTGTAGAGGCCCTTGGGTCCGGGCTGGGTGGCCGACTCGGGCTGGGCCGCGAACCAGCCGGCCAGGCCCGAGTCGGGCGCTGACGGCGTCGGCGCGGTCAGGCACTGCGCCCGCTGCTCGCTGACGTCGTTGAGCCGGTCGACACAGGCGCGGAAGTCGGTCTGCCACTCCTCCACCGAGCACAGCCCGGGCGCCTGGGCGGCTGGGCTGGGAGCGGCAGCCGGCCCGGGGGCGGCGGCTGCCGGTGCCGGCACCCCGAACAGCGTGCCGACCGCGGCCAGGAGCACCACCAGCGCCAAGGCCCGGGTCCGCGGCACCTCACACCTCCGCTTCGGCGTCGTGATGGGGTACACCCGTCGCCGCGCCGCTGCCGGTGGGGGCGGCGGCCGGCGTGGTGTCCAGGTAGGACAGCAGCTCAGGCACGTACGACACGTCGACGCGCATCTTCTGGACCCGCCCGTCCACGTCCCGCATCACGAACTCGCGGAACCCGAGCCGGGCCGAGGACGACGTGTCCACCATGGACAGCGAGGCGAGGGTGGCCTCGTACCCCACGTCGGTGGGGACCCGCAGCAGGCGCAGCGCCTCGGCCGCGATCTCGGTGTCCTCGGCGATGCGCCCGACGAACACGGTGGAGACCAGGTTCTGCACGTCCAGCCCGAGGATGTCGCGCGGGTTCTGCGAGGCCACCAGCGCGGCAAGGTTCCACTTGCGGGAGTCCCGGGCGAGCCGGACCAGGAACGAGCGCCCGGACCGCCAGCCCTCCATGAAGTGCGCCTCGTCGAGGCCGACCAGCTTGCGGGCGGTCATGTCGCCGCCGTACGAGCGGCGTACGGCCAGCCGGTGCGCGGTGTGCAGCATCGGCAGGGCCAGCGCCTCCTCGGCCGACCAGTACTCCCGCTCGATCTTCAGGTCGGGCAGGCGCAGCCCGGCCATGGTGATGACCGTGAGCATGGCGTCGGAGCCGAGGGTGTTGGGCGGTGGGGCCCCGAAGAACAGCAGCGCGAGCGGCATCTCGGCGGTGTCGAGCAGCAGGTTGGCCAGCTCGCGGCCCTCGTCCTGGTCCAGCCCGCCGAGGCAGGCGACCACGTCGTCCAGGGTGGAGGACTCCTCGGCCGGCACCTGGCGGACCGCGTGCCGCAGCAGGGTGGCGGTGGACGCCTCGCGGGCCACCTGCGGCGGGACCAGCATCGAGCAGATGTCCTGGACCAGCATCCGGCGCTCGGCGCGCGCGTTGGACACCGCGATCTCGTACTCCCGGTCGCCGGTGGCGCCGGCCGGGAACTCGCTGCGCGAGGGCGTCGGGATGAGCGAGTACGGGGCAAGCGTGCCGTGCTCCGAGCCGGTCAGGTTGACCACCCGGGAGAACGGGCGCAGCTCGGGCATGCCGCACAGCCGGGCGAGCGGGCCGGACGGGTCCAGCAGGGTCACCTGCACGCCGCGCCGGGCGGCGAGGTAGCCCAGCGCGCCGAGCAGCGTGGACTTGCCACCACCGGGCTCGGCCACGAACACCGCGAGGCCGGAGCGCTCCCGCACCTCCATCGGGAAGTGCAGGTCCAGGAAGACCGGCCGCCGGGACGTGCCGGCGGTGCGCCCGATCAGGTCGCCGCGGCGGTCGCCGACCGTGGAGGCCGCCTGGGGCAGCGCCGCGGCCAGCAGCTTGACCGGCATGCGCCGCAGGTAGCCGGTGTTCGCGATGGGCTCACCCGGGATGAACTCCCGGGCCAGCCAGTCCTGGTTCTTCGGGTGCTGCAGCGAGATGCGCAGCTCCCGGCTGTAGAGCTGGATCAGCCGCCGGGCCCGCTCCAGGCACTCCTCGCGGGTGCGCGCGCCGACCGCGATGCGGTGCCAGCCGTGCGCCCGGGCCGAGTCCACCGGCAGGCCGGTGGTCATCTCGTCGCCGATGGACAGCGCCCGGTGCGCCAGCCGCTCCAGCTCGGGCGGGGCGTCCATGCCGTGCTCGTGGTAGTCCTGCTGCTGCGAGCGGATCATCCGGAGCCGGTGCTCCAGGTTGCGGAACGAGTCGGTCGGCCCCAGCACGTCCACCCGGGACGAGAGCTCCATCGGCCACGGCAGCCGCTCGTGGTAGTGCAGCCACGGCTCGTGCCGCTCCGGGATCTCCAGCGGCTCCATCCGGCCCACCGACAGCACGCACGCGTGCCGCTCCTCACCGGTCATCCGGTTGACGAGCTTGACGGTCGAGCCGTACGGGGTGCGGTAGCGCTCGATCTGCTCGGTCAGCGCCAGCAGGTCGCCGCGCTCCCACTGCCCGTCCGACACCGGCGACAGCGAGGTGGGCGGCGCCATGCACAGCGCCACCGAGCGGTAGAGCAGCCACTCCAGCTCGAACGGGCGCACCCGGCGCCCGCGCATGCCGAACGCGCCGAGGACCTCGTCGAACTGCTCCACCATGCGGGCCATGCGCCGGCGCTCGCCGTCGGCCACGCCCCGGCCGAACAGCCGCCCGAACCGCTCCGACAGCGAGCTGCCAAGGGACCGGCGGGCGAAGGTCACGCCGAGGTAGGTCTGCCCCTCGGCGTGGTTCACCGACAGCAGGTGGTGCTGGGCGGCGACCAGGTGGTCGGCCCAGCTCGGCCCGCCGGGCACGCCCGGCAGCGGGTGCGGGGTGTTCCCGTCCACCGTGCGGGCCCACTCGTCGGCCGGGAAGGGCCGGGTGGTCCGGCGCAGGTGCAGCCGGAACCCGGCGAGCCCGGCGTACTGCTCGGAGATCGCCGAGAGCACCGCCTCCCGCTCCGGGTCGGGCCGGAACGCCCAGCGCACCTCCGGCAGCCAGTACCAGGCGGTGACCGTGTTGGGGCTGAAGGTCAGGTGCCCGGCGATCTCGGTGATCGCCAGCTCGATCGCCGGGTCGCGGTCCTTGTGCCGCGGGGCCGGGGTGGGCAGCGGTGCGGTGGTCCGGGAGCCGCGGGCGTGGGAGCCGCGCCGCTTGCGCTCCGCCGGCCGCCGGCTGTCCGCCTCACCCGGCAGGACCGGCGGTACGGCGCCAGGCCGCCCGTCGCCGCGGGCTGGCCGGCCGCGAAGGGCCGTACCGGAGGGGGCCGGCCCGCCCGACGTCGGCGCGTTCGGGGCTGGCGAGCCCGGCGTCCGGCTCTCCTGAGGCAGCCGCGGCTGCGGCACGCTGGCTGGCCGGCCGGAGTCGCGGAGGAGCCGCTTCTCCGGCGGCGTTGACGCCCCGGCCGTTGACGCCCCGGTCGCCGACGACCGTGCCGCTGATGAGCCGGCCGCCGACGGCCTTGTCGCCGCCGGTCCGGCCGCTGACGGCCGGGCTGGCGACGCGGCGGCTGACGGGCCGGTCCCCGGCCGCCCTGTTCCGGACGGGCGGGTCGACTGGTCACGCGGTGCCGGTGTGCGCGGTGCCGCGCCGGGGGCGTGTCCGTTGGTGCGGGCCGGTGCCCGCTCCGGGACGACGCCGCCAACCAGGTCGAGGAAGGGCGAGTCGATGTCGGCCCGGGCCGGGCCGCCGCTCGCCGCACGGCCGCTGCGGGCCGGCTGGGGTGCGTGGAAGACGGCGACCGGACCGTGCGCAGGCCCGAGCAGGCCCCCGTCGTCCGCGCCCTCATCCTCGTCGTAGTCCAGCATCTCGGCGTCGTCCGGCGGTGGCGTCCGGGTCATACGATCCCCTCCCGGATCCGCACCCGGCGCGCGACGAGCCTGGGCTCGCGCCGCTCGGTTCTCGGCTCCCGGCTGCCCCGCCAGTCGGTGAGTGCGGTGCGGATGACCGCGCGGGCAGGGCGGTCCGGGTCAACGTGGCGGAATATGTAGGACGTGGTGACGATGGCTAACGCTATCTCCCATGCAGGGAACCACTCGACCTGGAACGTGAACAACCAGTGAATGAACATGAAGACGGGCACGAGCACGACAAAGAGCCCGTACTGCGCGTACGGCAGGTGGATGGGCAGGGTGTAGCCGGGCGGACCCAGGTAGACCAGGCGGGCCCGGTAGATGTCGTCGTCGGTACGCAGCCGCATGACAGATCAGGTCCGTCTACTCGGGGTCCGTTTACTTGAACAGCAGGTCGATGAGGTAGTCGCCGACGAAGAACAGGGTGGCCGCGCCGGCGATGAAGGCGAGCCCGACGATCGCGATCGCCGAGCTGGTCAGCACCTTGGAGATCTCGCCCCGGCTGGCCCGACCGATGAAGATCACGCCAAGGACCGCGAGCAGGATCGGCGCGATCTTGCTGGCGAAGAAGCCGACCACGCCCTCGGTGTCGATGCCCGATGGCTCCGGGGCAGGCGTCGGAGCCAGGGCCAAGGCGTTCACGCCGTGTGGGACGGCCTCCCGCACGGCCTCGCTGAGCGCTATGAGGATCACTTCGAGACCTCCCCGTACGAGGCGTGTTGTTGTCCGCTTCGTACAGTCTCTGACCAAATCCGGCGTATGGGGGCTAACTAATCATGCTGTATCTCGCTGTGTGCGAAGAATATTGCAGAGCGTACGTTGCGGGACGGTGTGGAACAACCCACCGTCCCGCGAACAACATATACGGTGCGTGATCGATCTCTGGATGGGGCGGACACGTTGTCCGTTCCCGGTCGGTAGGTTGATGAGGTGCCCGACCTGCTGTGCGCCGAGCGACCGGTCGTGATGGGCGTACTGAACGTGACTCCTGACAGCTTCTCTGACGGTGGTCGCTACGTCGGCCTCGACGCCGCCGTCGGTCACGCCATGGCGATGGTCCGCGACGGTGCCGACCTGGTCGACGTCGGCGGCGAGTCGACCCGTCCGGGTGCCGGCCGGGTGGACGCCGGCATCGAGCGTACCCGCGTGCTGCCGGTGGTCCGCGAGCTCGCCGCGGCCGGCGTACCGATGAGCATCGACACCACCCGGGCCGCGGTGGCGGCGGCCGCCCTGGCGGCCGGCGTCACCATGGTTAACGACGTCTCCGGCGGGCTGGCCGACCCGGCTATGAGCCGGGTGGTGGCCGAGGCCGGCTGCCCGTGGGTGCTGATGCACTGGCGCGGGCACTCCCGGCACATGCGGGAGCTGGCCAGCTACACCGACGTGGTGAAGGAGGTCTGCGCGGAGCTGCGGGAGCGGGTCGACGCCGCGGTCGCCGCAGGCGTCGCCGTCGAGCAGGTCGTGCTCGACCCCGGGCTCGGCTTCGCCAAGACGGCCGAGCACAACTGGCTGCTCTCCGCCCACCTCGACCAGGTCATCGCCCTGGGCCGCCCGGTGCTGTTCGGGGCGAGCCGCAAGTCGTACCTTGGCGCGCTGCTCGCCGACCCGGCGACCGGCGAGCCGCGCCCGGCCGGCGACCGGGTGGCGGCCACGGCCGCGGCCAGCCTGCTCGCGGTCGCCGCCGGTGCCTGGGGGGTACGCGTGCACGACGTACGCCCTACCGTGGACGCGCTCGCGGTCTGGCGGGCGACCGGGTCGCCCCGGCTGCGGGCGGTGGACTAGGGCGGTGGACCAGGGCGTGGGCGACCAGATCACGCTGACCGGGCTTCGCGTGCGCGGCCGGCACGGGGTCTACCCGGCAGAGCGCGAGCAGGGGCAGGAGTTCGTCGTCGACGTGGCGCTGGAGCTGGACCTGGCGCCCGCGGCGGAAAGCGACGACGTGGCCGACACCGTCCACTACGGGGAGCTGGCCGGACGGCTGGCGGCGATCGTGGCCGGGGAGCCGGTACGGCTCATCGAGACCCTCGCCGAACGGCTGGCCGCGGCCTGCCTCGCCGACCCGAGGGTGGCCGCCGCGACGGTGACCGTGCACAAGCCCCAGGCTCCGATCCCGCACCAGTTCGCTGACGTCGCAGTCCAGCTGACCCGGCGCGCAGCCCAACCGGTCCAGCGCGCAGCCCAACCCGCCCAGCGCGCAGCCCAACCGGCCCGCGGGGCGGGCCGGCCCGGCGGGGAGGAGCGCGACAATGCGGACGCCCGGCGGGGAGGAGCGCGATGACCCGGGCGGTGCTGTCGCTCGGCGGCAACCTCGGCGACCCCGCCGCTCAGCTGCGGGCCGCGGTGGCCGCGCTGGACGAGTGGCTGCTCGCGGTCTCCGGGATCTACGAGACCGACCCGTGGGGCGAGGTGGACCAGCCGGCGTACCTCAACGCGGCGGCGCTGGTGTACGACGAGACCGCGACCCCGCGCGACTGGCTGGAGCGGGCCCGGGCGCTGGAGCTGGCGGCGGGGCGGGTCCGCCGGCCCGGGCACCGGTTCGGCCCGCGCACGCTCGACGTGGACGTGGTCGTGGTGTGGACGGACGACGGGGAGCCGGTGGTCAGCGACGACCCGCAGCTGACCTTGCCCCACCCACGGGCGCACCTGCGCGCGTTCGTGCTGCGCCCGTGGGTCGATATCCAGCCCTACGCCGAGCTGCCCGGACACGGCCGGCTGACCGACCTGTTGCGGGCCGAGCCGGTAGCCGGCCAGCTCGCCGGCGTCCGCGCTCGGGCGGACCTAGTGTTATAGCCCGCCCGCGCTCGGGCGGACCTCAAGGTTGCAGCCCGCCCGCGCTCGGGCGGACCTCAAGGTTGCAGCCCGCCCGCGCTCGGGCGGACTTAAAGTTAGAGTCGGCCAGATGAATGAGGTGAGCTGCCCGTTGGCTATGCGGATCGGGACGTCGCCCGGCGGGGCTCGATGACCCACTCCCCGCCCACCCGGAAGCCGACCATGGGCCCGACCAGCCTGGCCACCCTGGCGGTCGCGGCGCTCGCCGCCGCTGCACTGTCCTGGCTGGGCATCAGCCGCTTCTACGGCGAGATCCCGCGGTTGACCTGGCTGCCGGTGGTCACGCTGGCCGCGCTCGCGGCGATCGAGGCGTACTCGGCGTTCGCGACCAAGGCCCGCATCGACCGCCGGCCCGGGCGCGCGCCGGTCGACCCGCTGCTGGTCGCCCGCCTGGTGGTGCTGGCAAAGGCGTCCTCGCTGGCGGCGGCGATCTTCGCCGGCCTGTACGGCGGCGCGTCCGTCTGGCTGATGCTCGAGCGGCGGCTGGCAGTGGCAGCGGCTGACCTGCCGGTGGCGGTCGGTGGCCTGGTCGCGTCGCTTGCGCTTGGGGTGGCTGCGCTGCTGCTGGAGCGCGCCTGCCGGGTGCCCCGGCCACCGGATGACGCGGACGAGACCAACGCCGATCCCGGGCGGTAAGCCGGGTCGGGGGTGTTATGTACGCGCCGACCAGGTACGGTGCGACCGAAACCCAACCGACCGGCCCGGTGAACGCGACTGATCGTTCGGCGGGGCCGGCCAACCGCCCACCCGACGGAAGGCGCACGGATGGTTACGACGAGCCGGCCAGGTCTCCCCTTGTCCGGTGAGCCGAGCCCGCGCGCCGGGACCGAGCCCGCGCGGATGACGTACCTGACTGCGGATGACGACCTATGCGGATGACATACAGCACCGACCAGGGAGCTAATGCGGTGACCGACTACTCCAGCGATGCCACGGAGACCACACAGGGCCTTGGCCGGCGCCCGGTCTCCCCGGTGGCGCTCGACGACGTGTTCGACGACCCGGACCACGGTGAGCCGGGCCGGGACCGGATGACGGTGCACCTGGTGTGGGAGCTGTTGCTGGTGCTCGGCGTCGCCGCGGTCGGCTTCCTGGTCTACCAGGACCACTCCGAGCTGCTCAAGGGGGCGGCGCTCAAGGATCTGCTGGTGTTCGCCGCAGCGCTGGGGCTGGTCACGCTCGGGACAGTACTGAGCCTGCGCGCCGCCGTGCCGAACCTTGCGGTCGGCTCGCTCGCCGTCGCCGCCGCGGTCTTCTTCGCCACCAACTCCGACCGCGGGGTGACGGTCACCATGGCGGTGGCCGCGGTCGCGGCGCTCGTCGCCGGCGGGGTGCTCGCCATCTTCGTGGTCGGCTTCCACGTGCCCAGCTGGGCGGTGACCCTCGGTGCCGGGTTCGCCGCCGCCGCCTGGGTCCAGCGGCACAGCGAACCGGTCGCGGTCGAGGGCGGGTACGACCCGAGCCGGCACGCGTACTACCTGTTCGCCGGCTTCGCCGCGATCAGCGTGGTCGGCGGTCTGGTCGGCTCCACCAAGGCGATCCGGCGTACGGTCGGGCGGTTCCGGCCGATCGAGGACGCGGCGCACCGTCGCGGCGCGGTGGCCGCGGTGGTGGCGACCGCCGCGCTGGTCGGTTCGGCCGTGCTGGCCAGCGTCGGCGGCAGCCTGCTCGGGGCGGGCGTGGAGGAGGTCACGCCGACGACCGGGTTCGAGATCACCGCGCTGGCGATGGGTGCCGCGCTCGTCGGCGGCACCAGCGCGTTCGGCCGGCGGGGCGGCGTGTTCGGCACGGTGCTGGCGGTGCTGCTCGTCACCTTGCTGCTGCGGTACGGCCAGGCCGAGGGCTGGCGGCTGCGGGAGCTCGGCATCGGCGCGGCGGCGATGGGCCTCGGGCTGGTCATCACCCGGCTGGTCGAGGCGCTGGGCCGGCCTCGCTCCGGCGAGGAGGTCGACGAGACGGACGCCGCGTGGATGCCCGGCTCCGGCTGGTCGCAGCCGCCTGACTCCTGGTCCGCGTCGCTGCCCACGCAGCCGACCGCGGGGCGCAGCAACGACTTCTGGGGCGATGACCGTTGGGGCAGCCGCGGCGATGACTAGGCTGGCGGTATGAGCGAGACCGACCCGCGCTTCGCCGAGCTGGACGCCCGGTCCACTGAGGAGCTACGCGAGATGGCCTTCGCGGTGGCCCGGGAGCGGCGCGACCTGACCTTCTTCTGGTCGGTGTTCCAGCACCTGCCGCACGCGGACGACGCGGAGGGGCTGGACGCGTCGATGGGCGCCTACGCCGCCTCGGTCGATGACGCGTTCGCGCTGTGGCGCGAGCTCACCGGGCATGGCTACGCCGAGGCAGAGCCGCTGCTGCGGGCCGCTTTCATCGACTACCTGTTGAAGCACCCCGCATAGATCGACAGAGGTTTACCAGCCGCCGGCCAGAGGGGAATAGGCGGCATGGTACTCGCATCTCGATACCGCACCGCGACGGGCGCCGGCACGCTGGCCGCGCTCATCCTGGTGCTCGCGTTTGGCAACCCGGCGTACGTCGAGTGGGCCGAGAAGAACACCGACCCCAACGAGGCGGGCGGCTGGTTCCTGCGCCTGCTGGCCTGGCCGGCCTGGCGGTTCGACGCCGGTGACTCGGTCCAGGATCTCATCGCCGACGACATCAAGGCGATCCTGGTCGTCGTGCTCACCGCGCTGTTCCTCTACATGCTGCCGGGATCGCAGCTAGCGCGGGCCCGCGGCACGCTGAGCCAGTTCTTCGCCGGCTGGGCGGCGTTCATCTTCGCCGGCGGCTTCGCCGGCCTGCTCGCCGCGTTCATCCAGTCCAACCCGACCATCCTCGCCGCCTTCCAGGCGGCGGGCGGCGGAGTGATCTACGGCTTCTTCGTCGGCTGGGTGGTCGGGATCGCCGCGCTGGGCGGCCGGCGCGGCACCGACTCCTACTGACCCGCACGGCAACGCGGCGGCCCGGTCAGCACCCTCGGTGACCGGGCCGCCGCTTCGGCTCAGCTGCCTGAAGCCATTCCTTTCGCGGAAGCCGTGCCTCTTTCGGAAGCTGTGCCTCGCCCGGAGGCTGTGCCTCGCCCGGAGGCTGTGCCGGCATGGCCGGCATGCTCCGCGGCGAGGCCGGCGAAGAGCGCATCCCGGGTCAGCGTCGCGGGCTGGGCACCGCGTACGGCCACCCGGTCCACGTTGGCGGTGAGCATCGCGGCCAGCGCGTCGTAGAGCGTGGCGTCGGCCGGTACGGCCGGCAGGTCGGGCTCTGGTGCGCCGGGCGTGAGCGGGGCCGCCGCGACCGGCGTCACCGACAGCCGCCGGATGCCCCGGTCCGCGCCGACGAACTCGCGTACGAAGTCCGACGCCGGCTCGGCCAGCAGCTGCGCGGGCGGGGCGTACTGCTCCAGGTGGCCGCCTTCGGAGAGCACCGCGACCCGGTCGCCGAGGCGGACCGCCTCGTCCAGGTCGTGCGTGACCAGGATGATCGTCTTGCGTACGGTGCGCTGCAGCCGCAGGAACTCCTCCTGCAACCGGGCCCGCACGATCGGGTCGACGGCCGAGAACGGCTCGTCCATCAGCAGCACGACCGGGTCCGCGGCGAGTGCCCGCGCCACGCCGACCCGCTGGCGCTGCCCGCCGGAGAGCTCGTGCGGGTAGCGGTCGCCGAACCGGCCCGGCTCCAGCCCGACCAGCTCCAGCAGCTGCGTGACCCGTTCCGCGATGCGGCGGCGGGGCCAGCCTAGCAGCCGCGGCACGGTGCCGACGTTCGTCCGCACTGTCTGGTGTGGAAAGAGCCCGACGTGCTGGATCACATAGCCGATCCGGCGGCGCAGCGCCACCGGGTCGGTGCGCGTCACGTCCTCGCCGTCGAGCTCGATCCGTCCGGCGGTGGGCTCGATGAGCCGGTTCACCATGCGCAGCACGGTCGACTTGCCGCAGCCGGACGGTCCGATGAGGACGACCAGCTCACCGGCTGGCACGTCCAGGCTCAGCTCGGTCACCGCGACCGTGCCGTCGGCGTACTCCTTGCGCACCTTCACCAGGCTGATGGCTGCGGCCGCCGGTGCGGACGGAGCCTGCGGGGTAGCGTCCACCTATGTCCCTCCGGCACCTGGCCTACGACGACCCGGGCAACCCGTGGTTCTCCTGGCGTTACGTGCAGGACAACGCGGAGACCATCCGCGCCGCGCTGGGCGAGCACGTCTCGCTCACCGCGCAGGCGGTGCTGGTCGCCGCGCTCGTCGCCGTGCCGCTCGCCGTGCTTGCCCACTGGTACCGCCCGCTCACCGGCCCGATTCTCGCATTCTCCGGGGCGCTCTACACGATCCCGTCGCTGGCGCTGTTCGCGTTCATCGCGCCATACGTCGGCACCGGGACCACCACCGTGCTCATCGGGCTGGTGCTCTACGCCCTGCTGCTCATCGTCCGCAACTCGCTGGCCGGGCTGCGCCAGGTGCCGGCCGAGGTGCGCGACGCGGCGCAGGGCATGGGGTACGGGCGCCTGGCCAGCCTGCTGCGTATCGACCTGCCGCTGGCCGTGCCCGGCATCCTCACCGGGCTGCGGCTGGCCACGGTCTCCACGGTGGCCCTGACCACGGTCGGCGACCTGGTCGGCCACGGCGGGCTGGGCACCCTGATCCTGGCCGGGTTCCGGAACAACTTCTACCGGGCCCAGATCCTCACCGGCACCCTGCTCTGCGTGGCGCTGGCCCTGGTGCTGGACCTGCTCCTGGCCGGCGCCGGCCGGCTGCTGACCCCGTGGACCCGGCGATGAACCCGGTCGAGCAGGCCATCGTCTGGCTCAACGACCCGCTCAACTGGACCAACCCGGGCGGGATCACCGACCGCCTGGTCGAGCACCTGGCCATCTCCGCCGCCGCCGTGGCCCTCGGCTGCCTGGTCGCGTGGCCGCTCGGCCTGTGGCTGGGGCACCGGGGCGGTGGCGGCGGCCTCGTGGTGGTGGTCTCCAACGTCACGCTGGCCATCCCGACCATCGCGCTGCTGGCCATCCTGCCGCTGACCTTTCTCGGGTTCGGCAAGCCCGCGGTCATCGCCGCGCTGGCCGTCTTCGCCGTGCCACCGCTGCTCGCCAACGCGTACACCGGGATGCGGGAGGTCGACCCGCAGGTCCGCGACGCCGCCGTCGGCATGGGCCTCTCCGGCGGCCAGCTGGTACGCCGGGTGGAGCTGCCACTGGCCGTGCCGTACCTGGCGGCTGGGTTCCGCACCGCCGCGGTGCAGGTTGTGGCGACCGCGACGCTCGCCTCGTTCGTGAACGGGGGCGGGCTGGGGCAGATCATCAGCGCCGGGTTCGGGCTGGGCATCGCCGCCGGCGGCGGCCAGATCCTCGCCGGCGGGCTGCTCGTCGCGCTGCTCGCACTGGGCATGGAGGTGGCGCTGGCGGTGGCCCAGCGGGCGGTGACGCCGCGGCCGTTGCGGGCCGGCACAGCGCGCCGCGCCGCCGCTGTCGAGGCGGCCCCGGCACAGGTCGGTGCCGGAGCCCGCGGCGCCGGATGACGACAGGCTCCGAGGCCCGCGGCCGGATGACGATCGGATGACAACCCGCGGGTTCGGTTGGCGCGCTTGGCCCAACCACGGTTGGCTGTAGGCGCGGGCGGCCTTGGTTTAGATGATCGCCCGTCGGACACGCGGCCGGCCACGGGGGCCGCGCCGGGACACGGGAGGCGGGCAGCATGCGCGCTGTCGAACGACTATCACTTTGCTCTGCCGGGGTCCTGATGGCCGGGCTCCTCGCCGCGTGCGGTGAGGCAGGCTCATCGGGCACCGAGGCGCCGGCCACCGCCGCCTCCGGCGCCGGCTGCGCGCCGGTCGCCGGCCAGCAGCTGGTCGTGCTGGAGGACGACAAGAAGCTACAGAACACCGACAACGTGGTTCCTGCGGTCAACAAGAAGGTGGCCACGCCAGAGCTCATCGCGGCGCTGGACAAGGTCTCCGACGCGCTGGACACGCAGAAGCTGATCAACTTGAACAAGGCCGTTGATGTCGACCGCAAGACGCCGAAGATCGCGGCTGAGGAGTTCGCGGCCTCCGCGAACCTGGTCGCAGGCATCGCCAAGGCCGCCGGCGGTGGGAAGATCACGATCGGCGCCGCCAACTTCAGCGAGAACGAGACGCTGGCCGAGCTTTACCGCGTCGTGCTGACCGCTGCCGGCTACACCGCGACCGTGCAGAAGATCGGCAACCGCGAGCTCTACGAGCCGGCCCTGGAGAAGGGCGAGATCCAGGTCGTCCCGGAGTACGCAGCGACCCTGGCCGACTTCCTCAACCCCAAGGTGAACGGGGCGAACGCACCGGCCATCTCCTCCTCCGACCTGGACAAGACCATGCAGGGCCTGAAGGCGGCCGGCGACAAGGTGGGCATCGTCTTCGGTAAGCCGTCGTCGGCCCAGGACCAGAACGCGTTCGCCGTGACCAAGGAGTTCGCCGACAAGTACGGGCTGCGTACCCTGTCGGACCTGGCGGCCAAGTGCTCGGGCGCGGGGACCGTGTTCGGCGGTCCGCCGGAGTGCCCGCAGCGCCCCAAGTGCCAGCTCGGCCTGGAGCAGACCTACAGCTTCAAGGCCGGCTCGTTCAGCACGCTGGACGCGGGCGGGCCGCAGACGAAGAACGGCCTGAAGACCGGCACGATCAGCGTCGGGCTGGTGTTCTCCTCCGACGGTGCGCTTGCATCCGGCTGAGCCGGACGACGACCACCAGCCGGAGGCCGGATCGGGGAGCCCCGCATCCGGCCTCCGGCGGTCGGGCCGGACCGGTCGCGCGGGGACCGGCGGGCGGCCAGGTCGCTCCGGCGGGCTAGGCCGGTCGGGTGGGCTGGGCCGATCACGCGAGCCAGGCGGGTCGGGCCGGATGGGCAGCTCAGCGGTTGGCGCGTGGTGGCGAGGCTGGCCAGGGCTGGGGCTGTGGCGGACCACCGGTGCGGCTCGCGCGCCCGACGGGCGCCGCCCGGCTGGGGGCCATTCCACTCCCGAGAAAGTCTCGGTAGCCTCTACAGCCATGCCAGCCCCCCAGGCACAACAGGGACGGCGCGGCGGGCGGCCCCTGACCGTACTGTTCTGGTCTGGCGTGGGGCTGTCCCCACTCGCGTTGTTGCTGCTGCTGTTCGTGGACGGCGAGGGGTCGCTGCGCGGCGGGGCGGTTCTCGCCCTGCTCTCGGTGGTCATCATCGGCCTGTCCGTCGCCCTGCGTAAGGATCCGGAGAGCGTGCGGGCAGAGCTGGAGGATGCGCTGCTCGACGAGGTCGATGCGATGCGTGACGATGTCCGTAACGACATCGCGACCGCGGCCCGGGCCACCCACCGTCAGTTCTCCGAGAAGCTGCACCACGTGCACGAGTCGGTCGAGGCGCTACGCGCCGAGGTGGACGCGGCACGGCTGGGGTACGAGCACGCCAGCGTGGCTTCGTCCGGGGGCCGCGGTGCGGCGGCAGGAGGCGCTCACCCGCCCGCCACAGACACGGCCGGGCCGGGCCGCAGCCCGGGGATGGGCCGCGCGCGGATCCCAGCCTCGGTGGTGGGCGGCGGCGTGGTCCGGCACACCGAGACGGTGCAGGTCACCACGCGGCAGACGATCGTCGACCCGCACGCCGATGGCCAGCCCGGCCGCGGCACCGTCTACGGCGGTGGCACCGTGTACGGCGCCCGCAGCGCCGAGGCAGCGCCCGCTGGCCGGCCCGGCGCCTCGGTGGAGTGGGGCGAGCCGACCGAGGAGTCGTGGACCGAGCAGCGGCTCCGGGAGCGCTTCCTGGCGGCCCGCGCGGAGGAGGGCCGCGCCGGCTCCCGCGACCGGCCCGGTGACAGCCGGAGTGGGGGCGGACGGCACGGCGCCGGCCCGCACCGCGATGGGCGGGACGCCTCCGACTGGCTGGGTGACGACCACGAGCGTCGCGGCGACGGCCGGGACCGTGACGACGACAGCATGGACCGTTGGGACGGGTGGCTCGGCTCACGCGCCCTGGAACGGGGCGAGTCCTCGCGCGGCGAAGGGCGCCGGTCCCGGTCGTACGACCGGGATGACGACGACCCGGGTACGGACGAGCGCTGGGCCGGGATGCGCGCCGGTGACCGCTGGGCGTCGGTGCGCACCGATGACCGAGGGCGTGAGCTGCGCGTGGGTGAGCGGCGAGCGGCACTGCACTCGGACGGGTCCGGCACTGAGATGCGCATCGAGGACCGCTGGGCATCGGTACGCCGCGACGAGCTGCGGCCCCGCCGGGACGATGAGCCGCGCTCGCGCCGGGATGACGAGCCGCGCTCGCGCCGGGACGACGACCTGAGGCGTCTGGATGATGAGCCGAGGTGGCGCCGCGACGACGACCCGCTGCGGCCACGCCGGGACGACGACCTGAGGTCGCGCCGGGACGACGACCGCTGGGAGGGGCGCTTCGGGCAGGACGACGAGCCCGACGAGTCGACGCGCGCCTGGGACGTGCGTGCGGAGTGGACGGACCGCGACGAGAGCCGATGGGAGCGGCGCGCTCCGGCGGCCCTGCCCGCTGCCAGCAACGAGCCGTCCTGGTCTGGCCTTCAGGCGCGAGGTGACGACGCGCGGGTCAGCGAAGGCCGCAGCGAGGGCGGCCGCAGCGAGGGTGGCCGGGGCGGCCGGCGCCGCCGGCGCGACGATGACGACGACTACCGGTACGACGACGAGCTGGCGGAGCCGCCGCGCTCGCGGTCCCGCCGGGTCGAGCTCGAGCCGTCCGACGAGCGCTGGCGCTGACCGCTACTTGTCGACGTCCCCCACCACGAAGAACATCGAGCCGAGAATCGAGACCATGTCCGGTACGAGGCAGCCCGGCAGCAGCGTGATGAGCGCCTGCACGTTCGAGAACGAGGCGGTGCGCAGCTTCAACCGCCACGGGGTCTTCTCGCCTCGGGATACCAGGTAGTACCCGTTGATCCCGAGCGGGTTCTCGGTCCAGGCGTACGCGTGCCCCTCCGGCGCCTTCACCACCTTCGGCAGCCGTACGTTGACCGGCCCCTTGATCCGGTCGACCTGGTCCAGGCAGGTCTGTGCCAGGTCCAGCGACACGTACGCCTGGTCCAGCATGCACTCGAAGCGGGCGTGGCAGTCCCCGGTGGACCGGGTCACCACAGGCACATCGAGCTGCCCGTAGGCGAGGTACGGCTCGTCCCGCCGGAGGTCGAAGTCGAGTCCGCTGGCCCGGGCGACCGGCCCGGACGCACCGTACGCCGCCGCGTCGGCGGCCGTGAGCACGCCGATGCCGACCGTACGGGCGAGGAAGATCTCGTTGCGGCGGATGAGGTTGTCCAGGTCCGGCAGGCTCCTGCGGACCTGCCCGATCGCCTCGCGGGCGCGCCGGGTCCAGCCCGCCGGCACCTCCTCCTTGAGCCCACCGACCCGGTTGAACATGTAGTGCATCCGGCCGCCGGAGACCTCCTCCATCGCCGCCTGGAGGACCTCCCGCTCCCGGAACGCGTAGAACATCGGGGTGAGCGCGCCGATCTCCAGCGGGTACGACCCGAGGAACATCAGGTGGCTGAGCACCCGGTTCATCTCGGCGAGCGCGGTGCGCAGCCAGACCGCCCGCTCCGGCACCTCCAGGCCCATCAGCCGCTCCACGGCGAGCACCACGCCGAGCTCGTTGGAGAACGCCGACAGCCAGTCGTGCCGGTTGGCCAGCACGATGATCTGCCGGTAGTCGCGCACCTCGAACAGCTTCTCCGCGCCCCGGTGCATGTAGCCGATGACCGGTTGGCAGGAGATCACCCGCTCGCCGTCGACCACCAGCTTGAGGCGCAGTACGCCGTGCGTCGAGGGGTGCTGGGGCCCGATGTTCAGCACCATGTCGGCGGTCTCGAGCCCGGTCCCGGTGCCGACGGTCAGCTCGGTCAGGCCCGCGTCGGTGGTCATGCCCTGCATCGTGCCACGTCCTGCCAGGCGTCCGGGGGAACGACGCCGACCGGCTGCGCGAGCCAGTAGTGCCCGCCGAGGCCGGCCAGGTCGGTCAGCTCGGCGGCGGCCGACGCGGCGGCCAGCGCGCGCAGGTAGCCGGCCGGGTCGTGCCGGGCGAGGTCCAGCGGCGGGCGCTGCCCGTGCACGCCCAGCGCCCGCAGCGCGTCCCGCTGCGCCAGCAACAGGCTGCCGGGCCGGGCCAGCGCGTCCACCGCCACATGCGCGGTGAGGTCGCACGACCCGTCCGGCACCGGGGCGACCTGCCGGCCGGCCCGGAAACCGGTCAGCGTGCCGAACACCGGGCGCCGGTCCACCATGTGTCCATAGTCGACACACAGGGCGAGGCCGCGCCGTACCGCCGCCACGGCGCTGGCCCAGGCCGCATCGCGCGGGGCGCCGATCTCGGCCCGGGCGCCCGGCTCGCTGGGCAGCGGCCACCACCGGGCCAGCCACCGGGCGTCCACCCCGGACACCTGCCCGCCCAGCTTCTCCGCTCCGCTGGCCGGGTCCACCAGCACGTAGCGAGCCACCCCGGCCCCGTCCGCGCTCGCCACGTCGAGCGGTACGTTGTCCAGCCACTCGGTGGCCACCAGCAGGCCGGTCACCGGGCCGGGGAGATCGGCGCGCCAGCCCAGCCAGGCCGGCAGCCCGGGTGGGCGGGCGGCCCGCTCGACGGCGACCAGGCGCAGCCGGTCCCGAAGCTGCGCCGGGGCTGCCTCGGCGAGCGCGCACAGCAGCTCGCCCCGCCCGGCGCCGACATCCACCACGTCCAGCCGGGGCGGGGCGCCCAGCGCCTGGTCCAGCCAGGTGAGCAGGCGCAGGAGTGCGCCGGTGAAGAGCGGGGACGCGTGCACGCTGGTGCGAAAGTGCGCGGCAGGCCCGCCGCCCGGGGTCGTGAAGAAGCCGGACGGACCGTAGAGCGCCCGTTCCATCGCCGCGCGCCAGCGCACCGGCTCGGACCGTACCGCGTCGCCCCGTACCACGGGTGAAGGTTTTCACAAGTTCTTGTCCCGGGTAGTGGACGGGGACGGATACTTGCGATCGACCGGTACCACGCTTCGAGGACTGGATCACCGCATGAGCGCGACACTGCGCCCGCCCGCAGCAACGGGCCCCGCCCGCCTCCGCTACCCGCGCCGCACCCTGGCCGTGGGCATCATCGGCGCCGGGCGCGTGGGCACCGTCCTGGCCGCCGCTCTGGCCCGTGCCGGCCACCGCATCGTCGGCGCGGCCGGCCATGACGACACCGACCTGGCCACTGCCCGCGCCCGGCTGGCGCGCCTGCTGCCCGGCACCCAGCGGCTGCCGGCGGCCGAGGTGGCCCGCCGTAGCGAGCTGGTGCTCCTCGCGGTCCCGGACGACGTGCTCGCCCCACTCGTGGCGGACCTGGCAGAGTCGGGATCCTTCCGGCCGGGACAGCTCGTGGCGCACACCTCCGGCGCGCACGGGACCGGCGTCCTGCACCCGGCGACCGCCAAGGGCGCCCACCCGCTGGCGCTGCACCCGGCCATGACGTTCACCGGCCGCCTCGATGACCTCACCCGCCTGCCCGGCACGTCGTACGGGGTGACCGCACCGGACGAGCTGCGCCCGCTCGCCGAACGGCTCGTCCACGACCTGGGCGGCGTCGTCGAATGGGTGGCCGAGCCGGCCCGCCCGCTTTACCACGCCGCGCTCGCGCACGGGGCGAACCACCTGGTCACGCTCGTCAACGAGGCGCTGGACCGGTTGCGGGACGCGGGCGTGGTGCACCCCGAGAAGGTGCTCGCCCCGCTGCTCGGTGCCGCGCTTGCGAACACGCTCCAGCTCGGTGACGCCGCGCTGACCGGCCCGGTGTCCCGGGGTGACGCCGGCACGGTCGCCCGCCACCTGGACGCCCTCGCGGTGGTCGCGCCGGAGTCGGTGCCGGCCTACCGCGCGCTCGCCCGGCGCACCGCAGACCGGGCCATCGCCGCCGGGCGGCTGCGGCCGACCGACGCCGAGCCCCTGCTGGACGTGCTCGCCAGCCGCCGCCGGGCGGTCCGCCGATGAACGCCGCAGGTAGCCGCGGTGGCGCCGTGGACAGCCGCGTGGGCGTCGCCCGCGGTCGCAGGGACGGCGCACACAGCCGCGTGGACGTCGCCCGCAGCCGCGCCGAGCTCGCCGCCGCCCGGGACGGCATGGCCGGCCGGGTCGCCGTGGTGCTGACCATGGGCGCGCTGCACGAGGGCCACGCCGCGCTGCTGGCGGCGGCCCGGGCCGGTGCCGAGCACGCCATCGCGACGATCTTCGTGAACCCGTTGCAGTTCGGGCCGCGCGAGGACTTCGACCGCTACCCCCGTACCCTGGAAGAAGATCTTGAGATCTGCCGCGCGGCAGGCGTCGACCTGGTCTTCGTCCCGGCCCGGGACGAGGTCTACCCCGACGGGGAGCCCGCGGTGCGGGTCAGCCCCGGCCCGCTCGGCGAGCAGCTGGAGGGCGCCAGCCGCCCCGGGTTCTTCCACGGCGTGCTCACCGTCGTGCTCAAGCTGCTCCACCTGACCCGGCCGCACCTGGCGTACTTCGGCGAGAAGGACTACCAGCAGCTGGTGCTGGTCCGGCGGATGGCCCGCGACCTGGACCTGCCGGTGGAGATCTGCGGCGTGCCGACCGTACGGGAGCCCGACGGGCTGGCCCGCTCCAGCCGTAACCGCTACCTGTCCCCGGCCGAGCGGGAGGCGGCGCTGGCGCTGCCCCGCGCCCTGGCCGCAGGGGCCGCCGCCGCTGCCGGAGCAGGAGCCGAAGGTGCGCTCGCCGCCGCGCACCGGGTGCTCGCGGGTACGGCCGAAGCCAAGCTCGACTACCTCGTCCTGGCCACCCCGGACCTCGCCCCGGCCGGTGCGGCGTTCCAGGGGCCGGGCCGGCTGCTCGGGGCGGCCTGGGTGGGTGCCACCCGGCTGATCGACAACGTGCCCGTGGTGGTCGGCACAGGGCCCGGCGCGAGCGGCTGACCGGCCAGAACGCCCTGGCCGTACGCTCCCCGGGGGGCTGCGCCTTGCCCAGTTGGCATATGCTCGCCATCCGAGCACACTCGGGGGCACTCGGGGAGGGCGTCATGCGACGGTGGTTGGCGGCGACGGCGCTCGGCGCGGCGGCGGCCTTGGTGCTCGCCGGCTGCCAGGCACCGGGCGGGGCGGACGGCAAGCTGGTGGACGACTGGTCCGCGTTCGGCGAGCCGAAGGTGCCGGTGCCGACCGCCGGGACGTGCTACACCGGCTCGGCAACGGAGGTGCTGGACCTCACCGGTGCCGACCTCAAGGACGCGGGCTCGTGCACGGTCGAGCATGTCGCGGAGGTGGCCCATGTCGGGCAGGTCACCGGGGCGGACGCCAACCGCTCCGCGGTCCCGGCCGAGGACAGCGCGGCCGCCAAGGCGGCGTACACGGACTGCGCGACCGCGGTGCGGGAGTTCCTCGGCGACGAGTGGATGGCCGGCCGGTTGTACCTGATGGTGCACTTTCCCAGCGAGCGGCAGTGGGACGGCGGCTCCCGGCACTACCGGTGCAGCCTGGTGGAGATCGCAAGCGAGGGCGGCAAGGTGGTCAAGCGCAACAGCAGCCTGCGCGACGGGCTGCGCGGGGACCGGCCGCTCGGCGTCGTCTGCGTGAACGACTTCGGCAAGGACGCCAAGTCGGTGGACGGGATCGACTTCGTCGGCTGCAGTGCCAAGCACACCGCCGAGTTCAGCGGCGTCTACACGGTCACCCCGCCCGGCCGGGCGTACCCGGGCGACGAGGCGCTCGACAAGCTGGCGCTGGAGGGCTGCGAGCGGCTGGCCGCCAAGTACCTCGGCCTGTCCAGCACGGACATCCCGAACGGGCTCGCCTGGCTCTACTGGGGAGAGTTCAAGGAGGGCTGGGCCCGGGGCAACCAGAGCTTCCGCTGCTACGTCGGTGTGTACGACCGCAACAAGCCGATCCGTGCCGGTGCGACGCTCAAGGGCCTGGGTAGCAAGCCCATCCCCCGGTAGGCAACCACCGGCGTCGCTGCCGCCCGCGCCGTCGTGTTGACTGACGGGGTGCTGCTGCCCGTCCTGCCACGCCGGCTGGCCGCGCCCGCGCCGGGCTGGGCCGAGACCACCGATGTGGTGGTCGTCGGCTCGGGCATCGCCGGGCTGACCGTCGCGCTGCACCTGCGCGAGGCGGGCCTGCATGTGACCGTGGTGACAAAGGTGAACATCGACGACGGCTCCACCCGGTGGGCGCAGGGCGGCATCGCGGCGGTGCTCGACCCGCTGGACACACCGGCCGCGCACGCCCGGGACACGCTGGTGGCCGGGGTCGGCCTGGGCGACCCGGCAGCGGTTGACGTGCTGGTCCGGGAGGGTCCAGCCCGGGTACGCGAGCTGATGCGGCTCGGCGCGGAGTTCGACCGGCACCCGGACGGCACGCTGATGCTCACCCGGGAGGGCGGTCACCTGGCCAACCGCATCGTGCACGCGGGCGGCGACGCGACCGGGGCGGAGGTGCAGCGGGCACTGCACGCCGCGGTACGGCGCGACCCGTGGATCCGGCTCGTGGAGCACGCCCTGGTGCTGGACCTGGTGTCCACTGCGGACGGTCGGGCGGGCGGGGTCACGCTGCACGTCCTCGGCGAGGGCTCGGAGGACGGCGTGGGCGCGGTCCTCGGCCGGGCGGTGGTCTTGGCCACCGGCGGCCTGGGCCAGGTCTACGCCGCCACCACCAACCCTGTGGTGTCCACAGGGGACGGTGTGGCGCTGGCGCTGCGGGCCGGGGCCACCGTCACCGACCTCGAGTTCGTCCAGTTCCACCCGACCGCCCTGGTGACCGGCCGGGACGGCAGCGCCCAGCAGCCGCTGGTGTCCGAGGCGCTGCGGGGCGAGGGCGCGCACCTGGTGGACGCCGGCGGCAAGCGGTTCATGCTGGGCCAGCACGGGCTGGCCGAGCTGGCCCCGCGGGACGTGGTGGCCAAGGCCATCCACCGGGTCCTGCTCGCCTCCGGCGCGGGCCACGTGTACCTGGACGCCCGCCACCTGGGCGGTGACTTCCTCGCCCGGCGGTTCCCGACCATCGTGGCGTCCTGCCGGGCGGCCGGTGTGGAGCCGGGTGACGAGCCGATCCCGGTGGCTCCGGCGGCCCACTACGCCAGTGGCGGCGTGCGTACCGACCGGCACGGCCGCACCTCCATCCCCGGCCTGTACGCCTGTGGCGAGGTGGCCTGCACCGGCGTCCACGGCGCGAACCGCCTGGCGAGCAACTCCCTGCTGGAGGGCCTGGTCTTCGCCCGGCGGATCGCGACCGACATCGCCCGCGCGAGCGTGCCCGAGCGCCCGTCGACGCCGTCCGGCGCGGCCGAAGCCGGCGCGGCTGAAGCCGGCGCGGCGGCCGGCGCCGCTGCGGCGACCGGCGCCACGGCTGCGGCGCCGGCCTGGGTGGTCGACCCGGCGTGCGGCGCGGCTCTGCGGGCGGCGATGAGCCGCGGCGCCGGCGTGCTGCGCTCCGCGGCGTCGCTGGCGCAGGCCGCGGCCTGCCTGGCCGAGCTCGGCGAGCGCCGCGCCACGCCGAACACGGCCAGCTGGGAGGCGACGAACCTGCTCACCGTGGCCGCGGTGCTGGTGGCCGCGGCGTCCGCCCGCGAGGAGACCCGCGGCTGCCACTGGCGCGACGACTTCCCAGCCGCCCGGCCGGAGTGGCTGGGCCACCTGCTCACCTCGCTCGGCCCGGACGGGCGACCGACCGTGACCTGGGAGCCACTGTGACACTGTCCACTGTAGAGACACTGTGGGCGGCCGGGCTCGACCCGGCCGCGGTCGAGGAGATCGTGCGCCGCGCGCTCGCCGAGGACCTCGGCCCGCAGCGGCTCGACGTCACCAGCGTCGCCACCATCCCGGCCGACCGCACCGACGTCGCCGACCTGGTGGCCCGCGACAGCGGGGTGGTCGCCGGCCTGCCGGTGGCGGCCGCGGTCTTCGACGTGGCGTCGGACCGTACCCTCCGGGTCGACGTGCGGGCGCACGACGGCGCGCGGGTGGCGCGCGGGGAGGTGCTCGCCACGGTCGCCGGCCCCACCCGGGCCATGCTCTCCGCCGAGCGCACCGCGCTCAACCTGCTCTGCCGCATGTCCGGGGTGGCCACCCATACCCGGGCCTGGGCCGACGCGGTGGCCGGCACCGGCGCCGCGGTGCTGGACACCCGCAAGACAACGCCGGGGCTGCGGATCCTGGACAAGTACGCGGTCCGCGCGGGCGGCGGCACCAACAAGCGGATGGGCCTCTACGACGTGGCGATGGTCAAGGACAACCACACGCTGGCCGCCGGCGGGGTCACCGCCGCGCTGGAGCGGGTCCGCGCGGCGTTCCCGGACGTGCCGGTGCAGGTGGAGGTGGACACGGTGGCGGAGGCGGTGGCGGCGGTCGAGGCGGGCGCCACGTTCCTGCTGTGCGACAACATGCCGCCGGCCGTGCTGCGCGAGGTGGTTGCCGCGGTGGCGGGCCGCGCCGAGCTGGAGGCGACCGGCGGGCTGACCCTGGCGCGGGCCCGCGAGTACGCGGAGACCGGGGTCGACTTCCTCTCTGTCGGGGCGTTGACCCATTCGTCGCCTATCTTGGATATCGCGCTCGACCTGAGGCCCAAGAGGTGAGCCAATGCTGCTGTGCATAGACATCGGTAACACCAACACGGTGCTCGCGACGTTCGACGACGGCAAGCTCGTGCACTCGTGGCGGATCAAGACCGATGCGCAGTCAACCGCTGACGAGATGGGCCTGCTCTACCGCGGCCTGCTCGCCGGCGACTCGGTAGAGCTGACCGGGGTGGCCGCGTGCTCGACGGTGCCGGCCGCGCTGCGCTCGCTGCGTACGATGCTGAGCCGCTACTACGGCTCGATTCCCAACCTCATCGTGGAGCCTGGCGTACGCACCGGCGTGCAGCTGGCGATCGACAACCCCAAGGAGGTCGGGCCGGACCGGGTGGTGAACACGCTCGCGGCGTACACCCTCTTCGGTGGCCCGTCGATCGTGGTGGACATCGGCACGACGATGACCTTCGACGTGATCAGCGAGCGCGGCGAGTTCCTGGGTGGGGCGTTCACGCCCGGCATCGAGATCTCGTTCGACGCGCTCGCCGCCAGGGCCGCCCAGCTGCGCAAGGTCGAGCCGGCCAAGCCCCGCTCGGTGATCGGCAAGAACACCGTGGAGTGCCTTCAGTCCGGCATGTTCTTCGGCTACGCCGGGCTGGTCGACCGCATCGTAGAGCGGATGGCCGAGGAGCTGGGCCCGCTGCGCGCGGTCATCGCCACCGGCGGCCTCGCCCCGGTGGTGCTGGGCGAGTGCCGCACCATCACCCACCACGAGCCGATGATCACCCTGGTCGGCCTGCGGATGGTCTACGAGCGCAACGCCCTGACCGCGCGGTAGGCGATGGTCAGGTAGGGCAGCGGGAAGCTCTCCCGGCCGCGCAGCCGGGGATGGGTCGCGGCGAGCTCGCGTACCCGTGTCTCCAGCTCCGCGCGGCGCCGCGCCGGGGCGGTCAGGTAGTAGGAGCGGGACCGCACCAGCGCCACCAGGCTCTCCGGCGTGTGCGTGGCGGCGTGCCGGAACACCGCCCGCCGCACCGGCCCGAACGCCGGCCCGAGGTCGGGGGTCCGCCAGCCGTCGTGCGCGCACCGGTCGTCGCCGTAGACGATCTCCGAGAGGGCCGCCACCCAGGGCTCGGCCTCGTCGCGGATGTTCCACACTGGAGCGAACACCCCGCCGTCCCGTAGCACCCGGGCGATCTCCGCGGGGGCGCGCTCCCGGTCGAACCAGTGGTACGCCTGCCCGGCCATCACCGCATCGACGCAGCCTGCGGCGAGCGGGACCGCCTCGGCCGAGCCGGCGAGCGGGGTCACCGTGGCTGAGCCGGCGAGCGGGGTCACCGTGGCCGGGCCGGTGGGCGGGGTCACCGTGGCCGAGCTGGTGGGCGGAGTCGCCCCCGGTGCGGCCACGGCCAGCTGGGCCAGCATGCGGATGTCGGGGTCCACCGGGATGACGCGGTGCTGGCAGCGCAGCAGCGCCTGGGTCAGCTTCCCGGTCCCGGCGCCCAGGTCGACCACCCGGCACGGGGCCTCGCCGAGGGCCCACCGCACCGCCCGGAGCGGGTACGACGGGCGGATCTGGTCGTAGTGCGCGGCGCAGCCGCCGAACGACAGCCGGTTGGCGTCGAAGCTAGTCACCAGGCCATGGTGCGATATCCGCTGAGCCGGTTGGAGCGGGTTGAGTAGGCTCTTGCGCCAGCAGCCCATGCGCCACTGGCGAAGACCAGCGTGCGCCGCAACCGTAAAGGACATTGCCGTGACCGCAGAGCCCGCCGCCGGCCCGCCCGCCGCTGGCGCGTCACCGGCCGCCGCCGTACCACCGGCCGTCGCCGACGACCTGCCGGAGCAGATGCGGGTACGCCGGGCCAAGCGGGCTGCGTTGATCGCCGAGGGAGTGTCGCCGTACCCGGTTGCGGTGCCGCGTACCGCCACCCTGGCCGAGCTGCGGGAGCGCTTCGGGGACCTGCCTGTTGACACGGCCACCGGGCATCAGGTCTCGGTGACCGGTCGGGTGATCTTCGTACGGAACACCGGCAAGCTGTGCTTCGCCACCCTGCGCGAGGGCGGTGGCGCGGAGGTCCAGGCGATGCTGTCGCTGGACCGGGTGGGCGCGCAGCGGCTGGCGGACTGGAAGCGGCTGGTGGACATCGGTGACCACGTAGGGGTCACCGGCGAGGTGGTCACCAGCCGGCGTGGGGAGCTGTCGGTGCTGGCCACGGAGTGGACCATGGCGGCCAAGGCGCTGCGTCCGCTGCCGGTGGCGCACCGGCCGCTGAGCGAGGAGGCGCGGGTCCGCCAGCGCTACGTCGACCTGGTCATGCGGGCCGATGCCCGGGAGATGGTGCGGACCCGGTCGGCGGTAGTGCGTAGCCTGCGCGACAGCCTGCACGGCCGTGGGTTCATCGAGGTGGAGACCCCGATGCTCCAGCTGCTCCAGGGGGGAGCCACAGCTAGGCCTTTCGTCACTCATTGCAACGCTCTCAATATAGATCTATACTTGCGAATCGCTCCGGAGCTCTTCCTGAAGCGGTGCGTGGTGGGCGGGCTGGAGCGGGTCTTCGAAATCAACCGTAACTTCCGTAACGAGGGTGTCGACTCGTCACACTCGCCGGAGTTCGCGATGTTGGAGACGTACCAGGCCTACGCCGACTACGACACGATGGCTGGGCTCACTAGGGAACTGGTCCAGGCGGCGGCCGTCGCGGTGAGCGGTTCGACCGTGGTGCGCCACGCCGATGGCGCGGAGTTCGACCTGGGCGGTACTTGGCGTGAGGTTACGCTATACGGTGCGTTGTCGGATGCGTTGGGGGAAGTGGTCGGTGTGGATACACCGAAGCCCAAACTCCTTACCCACGCGGAAAAGCACGACGTGGCCGTGGACCCGGCGCTCGGGCCGGGAAAGCTGGCCGAGGAGCTGTTCGAGGCGCTCGTCGTGCCGCACCTGGTAGCGCCTACGTTTGTACGGGACTACCCGGTGGAGACCGCCCCGCTGACCCGCGCCCATCGCAGCGCGCCCGGGCTGACCGAGAAGTGGGACCTCTACGTCCGGGGAATCGAGCTGGGCACGGCGTACTCCGAGCTGGTCGACCCGGTCGTGCAGCGCGAGCGGCTGGTCGCCCAGGCGCAGCTCGCGGCGCAGGGCGATGCCGAGGCGATGCGGTTGGACGAGGACTACCTGCGCGCAATGGAGTACGGAATGCCGCCGATGGGCGGGATGGGGATGGGAATCGACAGGCTTCTGATGGCCCTAACCGGCCTGGGTATCCGGGAGACCATCCTCTTCCCCCTGGTTCGTCCCGAGTAGATTCGACGCAAGGTTGACGCAGCCGGCCCAGGACAGGTTATCGTCTTTTCCAACGAAACGTAATCGGCCGACGTTTGCCCGCTCATTGGCGGAAAGGTCGGCGGGCAGAAAGGACGAGCGGGGTGGCACGAAGGGAAATAGTCGTCCTGGAAGACGACCTAGATGGCGGGGACGCCGAGGAGACGGTCAAGTTCGCGCTGGACGGCGTCCAGTACGAGATTGACCTCAACGGCAAGAACGCCGCCAAGTTGCGGGACTCGCTCGCCAGGTACGTCACGGCGGCCCGAAAGGTCGGCCGTGGTGGCTTGGTGGTCGGCGGCCGGGCGGCAGCCGCCCGCGGTCGCGGGGGAGCGAGCTCGGACCGCGAGCAGAACAAGGCGATCCGCGCCTGGGCAAAGAAGGCCGGCCGGCAGATCTCCGACCGTGGCCGGATCCCGCAGGAGATCGTTGACGAGTACCACGCGAAGGCAGGTCGCTGACCGGGCTGAGCAGTCGTGTGACAGGGCGTCCTGGGCAGGCGCCCGGGACGCCCTGTCATGCGTAGACCAGACAGTCCCCGGCCGGCCGGTGGATGCCGGTCGGTGCTCTCACGCGCCTCTAGCCGATTTCGCTCTGCGCGTAGTTGCCCGACCCGCGGAACACGGGGCGGGCTGCCCTGGTTTGCGGTAAAAGTAGGGATATGGCGATACCCCCGGCGCGGACACGCAGAGCGGTTGCCGTGGGGGTTCGGCGATAGAGTAAGAGGCACGGGAGCCGCCGCGGCTCCCATAGCGGTCATCGGGAGCCGGCGCAGGCTCCCGCCGGTCATCCGGGGGCATCGGCCTCCGGGCGGTCAAATGATCTCGGTGCCAGCGCACGTGAGGAGCACGAGGGATGTTCGAGCGGTTCACCGACCGAGCGCGGCGGGTTGTCGTCCTGGCCCAGGAAGAGGCCCGGATGCTCAACCACAACTACATCGGCACCGAGCACATCCTGCTCGGCCTCATCCACGAGGGCGAAGGCGTCGCGGCCAAGGCCCTGGAGAGTCTCGGCATCTCCCTGGAGGGTGTCCGCCAGCAGGTTGAGGAGATCATCGGGCAGGGCCAGCAGGCGCCCAGCGGCCATATCCCGTTCACTCCCCGGGCGAAGAAGGTGCTCGAGCTCTCGCTCCGCGAGGCGCTGCAGCTCGGTCACAACTACATCGGCACCGAGCACATCCTGCTCGGCCTGATCCGTGAGGGCGAGGGCGTCGCCGCGCAGGTGCTGGTCAAGCTCGGCGCGGACCTCAACCGGGTGCGCCAGCAGGTGATCCAGCTGCTCTCCGGCTACCAGGGCAAGGAGCCGGCAGCCGCCGGCACCGGCGCCACCGGCGAGACCGCCCCGTCCACGTCGCTGGTGCTGGACCAGTTCGGGCGCAACCTGACCCAGGCCGCCCGCGAGGGCAAGCTCGACCCGGTCATCGGCCGGGAGCGCGAGATCGAGCGCGTGATGCAGGTGCTCTCCCGCCGTACCAAGAACAACCCGGTCCTGATCGGGGAGCCGGGGGTCGGCAAGACCGCGGTGGTGGAGGGGCTGGCCCAGAAGATCGTCAAGGGCGAGGTGCCCGAGACGCTCAAGGACAAGCAGCTCTACACGCTCGACCTGGGTGCGCTGGTCGCCGGCTCGCGGTACCGCGGCGACTTCGAGGAGCGCCTGAAGAAGGTGCTCAAGGAGATCCGCACGCGCGGCGACATCATCCTCTTCATTGACGAGATCCACACCCTGGTCGGTGCGGGCGCGGCCGAGGGCGCGATCGACGCGGCCTCCATCCTCAAGCCGATGCTGGCCCGGGGTGAGCTGCAGACGATCGGCGCGACCACGCTGGACGAGTACCGCAAGCACCTGGAGAAGGACGCCGCGCTCGAGCGCCGGTTCCAGCCGATCCAGGTCGG